>Ga0209208_10000321_pt1 | contig 59107 bp, 58 predicted proteins | sample S1TSphfallax_3_FD_187694 | JGI IMG/M metagenome (GOLD analysis project Ga0209208, IMG submission 187694) | Host-associated microbial communities from peat moss isolated from Minnesota, USA - S1T2_Fd - Sphagnum fallax MG (SPAdes) (version 2) | ecosystem: Host-associated > Plants > Peat moss >... | reverse complement strand
TTACCCAAAGGTTTCCACTATCTGCAATTATAAATTAAATTTAGCATATGAATAAATTTACTAATTTGATTAATAGTGGTAAAACTATGATGATATTGAGAAAGAGGGGGGGACTTAAAAAAAAAAGCAAACCCGCTCAATTCACATGGTAAATAAATGAAAGCTAAATACTCTCAAAGAAAAAGAACAGTTGGAGAAGGCATAAAAAAGTGGCAAATGCAATGCACGACAAAATAGTGCTTCGTATCGGCATTTTGTTGATGTTATTCATGGGTGTTATCTAATAAGTCCAAGGTTAAATTGGGGTTTGGTTTTTCTTATTGTCTGTGGTAAAACATTATGATTCTTGTCTACCAATTTTATTTATTTATTATTCATTGAGAGTTCTTTGGGCAAATGAAGTTGGGCCACTAACATTTAGTGGTAATGATGAAATTGATGTTTTATCTTTTGAAAACTAATTATTTAAAAATTCATACTCTTTTTAATGTTGATGTTTTAACTTTATTTTGACCAACCTATGTTGACATGTAAGCATGAATTTTATTTCAAAAATAAAATAAAATAGTATATATGAAATTAAAAACAAAGCATATTAAATATAAATTGTCAACATAGTCTGAATTTTGACTTTATAATTTAACTTCAAGCTATTAACTTATTTATGTTTAAAAAAAGTTTCATATGTTTTGTAGATTGCATTTGTAAATTTATTATAAAGTTTGATATGTACATCATAAACGTAACATCTCATGACTTAATAATAAAAATTGTGTAAAATTCATTCATTCATAATTTGTATGTTTTACACATTGATATCATGTATTGAAAACATATTTAACACATGAATTTATAAGAAGATGCAAAATTCATATAATATTTATTTATTTATAGATTTGTACTTGATCTATTAACATATTTATTTATGTGTCAAACATGTTTTCAATACAGGATATTCATGTGTAAAATATACAAACTTATGAACGAACAAACAGACATTATTTTAATTATACTTTGCATGATAAATTTGTGATGTAAAATTTTTGATGGTAACTTTCTTGTCCTTTTAATGACATTCTTCACAAACTTCCCATACCATGATTTGGTAATGGAAATCATTTGAAATTTATTAACACGTAAGGTTTCTTGAAATAATGATCTTCAACTTTTTGAGTTCTTTCAAAGTTTTGCAAAAATGCAAAACACTCCAAGGTTTTTTGCTTTGTATTTGAACACCCCTTGCATGGAAAATTTGTTTGTGAATTGAAGAAGCTGTCCATTAATCAAATGTAAACTTTTTGCCATTTGCATTAAAAAACCTTTCATGCTTTATGCTATGGAAGGCCTGCTTCTCATGAGCCTTTCCTAATTTTCGGGCCTACACCTTCAAGCTATCACCCTAGTGGCCACAACCATCAATTATGGGAGGCCCTTAGGGTGTAAACTCTATATACCTTTTGATGCATCCAACAAGTCCTACTATCAACAGGATTATGTGACCTAGCACCTGCAAGTGCACCATCCATAGGAATCCTGTAAAGACCTTGCAAGATTTTTCTAGTATAGTTTGTGGGTGCATTACAACTTGTAAATTATCCTACACAAATCTCCACAACATTGTTTTGGAAGGTGACATGACAATGCGTGCTTTGACTTCAACCAAACCTAATCAATCTAACTGATGCTGAGTACTGACTACAGTCTCAAGTTGAAGCGGAGAAAATATGAAGAAATATCCACTTGGCTGGAAACAAACTCAATTCTAGAAACATGAAGACTCCAAGGGAACAGTTCTCAAGGGACCTTAATTATGAATAGCTGTACATCAAGACATTGGTATTGAGACAGCAAAAAGTGTTCTGAAAGTCAACTGCAAAGATCCAAGAGACAACAAAAATTCTTTCAAGTTCCATGATCACCACACTTACAGACAATTGCACGGTAACCAAACATTTGTTGAGGGGCTTCTGAGATGCATAAAACTTTGTCAGTTTGGAACTCCTCCAGCGAACAATGATTCTTCAAAGCTCAAAGACTTGGAAAGCTCAGGAATACTGCTTCAAACAGCTCTCTGCAAGTGCAGGAGCAGTGCACAATGCATTAGCAGGCAGTTTTAATACTTATTAGAACTCATATACTAAACTACAAAACAATGACAATAACAAAAGTTTGTACAATCCCAAGTTTTAATCTTACTCTCTTGCACACTAGGGGAGGAATCTCAAACATCACGACTGCTAGTCAGGTCTGCAATATTGTAACCATATGGAGTAGATATGTCAAATCTGTCAAACTGCTCTATGCTGCAAGAGTTGAAGAAGTTGCAAAGAATTTTCAGGATCAGATTCCACCACTAGCATGACCAGAGGTTTCCCACCGCTCACTACAGATACACTCAGAAAGGACAAGAAAAGTGGTGTAACATCCAATACAAGGTTTATTTGCCTGAAACATTACTGGTCCTTTTTGTGTGGATACAGTTTCCATCAGTCATCAGCAAGAAATGAGTATTTGCAGAATCTGTCAGCTTCCAAAGTCTTAAGAAATTACCCAGGTCAACTTATCTTGGCTTTCTTCACTGGTTCCTTCACAACTTGAAAACCTCGAGCAATGCGCTGGGAAAAACCAAGTTGTGAATCCAGAAGGTTCTCTATTTGCTTCGATTCAAATGTCAGAGCTCTAACAACAGCTTCATCTCCTTTACTTCGGCCGTTATGTGACAGAGTTCCAGGTATATGATGCCCAGAAACCCCTCTTGAGACTACAAGGCAAACATTTCCCTGCAATGGAACTGCTACCGTAAATGCAATTCCAGTTCTTGATGAATCATATGTTGTATCTCCATGAAAATCTGAATCTGAATTGAGCAATGCATCCCTGACAAAGTACCAACTGACAGGTGAGACATTGGAATGGTGAACCCATTTTTGCAATATGGCTCTTCAAGACATCTGCCTTGGACAACCAACAACAAAAGAGGCAGATCTCACTTTGTTCAGCAAGGCTACCAAACAAAGTAGTAACAGCAGTTCTGCACTCACATGGAAATGCTAGCTGCAAAAATGTGATAAATATAACAAAACTACTGCCACAATACAATTAAAAGACACAGCTTTGTTGAGAATTGGGCCCACATCCAAAAGTAATAAATTTCACAAGCGGAAGGCCCACATCTGTCTTTCAGAACCCTCACTTTGTTCAACTGTGAAGATGCAACAGCCAGCAGTCAAAAAACCTTTTAACATGGACCTTGAGGACAGTACTGACCGATAATTCAAGCAGGCTTCTTGCACTTTGCTGCCCAGTGGCAATTGAGGGTCAAAGCCTGGCCCATACTGTCCTGAAAGTCTCTCCAATAATGATGGAAAAGGTGCATCACTATGCAAGTTGACCTGCATTCAATTGTCAGATGACTACTTATACTCAAATATTGCTGCAAGAGGGGAAAGAAAATGCAGCATTGTGATAAACAAAAGATGAACCTGATTGGAACAGGGTCAAACAGACTCAAGATCATAGCCCTTGCCATGATGTCCACAATGAATACTACATAGTGAAAAATCTGTCACCAAGAATTTTTCAAAATGAGAGCTCCAAAACATTCAGTCATGTTGCTTACCACGACAGTGCCATGATGAGGATGCAGAAGGTTACTCAGAGCTGTTAAGAAGGGTCCTTCTCTGCACCATAGTTTCAACGGTACATTATCATGCCCATCATAGGCATCTACAAACACCATGTCATAGTAACCTGAAATTTGCCCCATGCCATGGTTCAAAACAAAATCCTCACCATCACCCTCATATACCACCATATTTCTCAGTGTGCTGCCCCATAGAACCTCCTCATGGGGATTAGGGCCTCTCTGGCTGCATGATAAACCTGGTAATACAGAATTCCCAGTTTTGTTTCTTACCCCATGATCAATACCAATCTTGGATCCAGTGCAAGATGCACCAGAATTTGGGTGTAACAGTGATTCTTGCTTGGAAATACTATTGGTTTCTCCAGAAAATGGTTGTCCATTGGAATACATATGCCCAGAATGTTCTGATTGAGCTGCCGTGACCTGAGGTGTTGATGACTGCTTTCCTATTTGGTGGCGTTTGGGCAAAGGATCTCCATAGCATGGAGGAAAACCCATGGCCTCTGTAGCTGCCTCTATAACTGTATGATCAATCTCAACCACTTCCACCGTTGCACCTTTATGCCCACAATCATCATCATTTACTGTGAGCAGAGCATTGGAACTGATAAAGTTGGATAGGTGATTGAATGAGGCAGCCTAGACTATTTGTTGGTTAGGGTGTTGGAGCAGAAAACATGGACATACCTGAAGACATAGAATGGGATATCATAACAAACCAAAACTAAAACTGAGTGGAAACAGGACTAAAATGTGCTATAAAAAAAGGCCTGATATCTAAGATTGATTACCTGGATATTGTTGGAAAACCAAAGAGATTCTGAGAGTAAAGAATGGAGTGGATGTCACAATTTGAACACCATTCTTAACAGCAGTAGATGGAGGCTCACCAGGTAAGTTGTGGGCAAGGAAAAGTGGAAGACTCCCACCACCAAGTCCCACACACAAAATCCGCATCTTTGTTGTTCCATTTGCAACCTGCTCAATTTTCAAGCCTCCGAGGCTCACTGTTGCCAGGCCCACTGAAAGCATGCTCTTTACATCTGCAAGCACATGTCATTTGCTGCAAATGTGAAAAAGTTTCCACATCAGGAACAGATCACCAACTGAACCTTGCATAAAATATAGAAGAAAACTGGAATAACCAGATACTGTAAAGCTATGCCTGCACAAAACAATCACTATCAATCACTGCACTTACTTGCATGCTCAATAACTCTTGGATCAATCCTCAGCTGTTAAAAAGTTTTACCAAACGGTTACATTGAACTCACTCACAAAGGGTACAAAATCCTCTGCACATACTCATCCATGGCCCATGTGGAGCTCTCTCCAGTTCAAGATGAATGCAACTGTGCAACAAAGGGTCTTTAACAGTGCCAATCTCTATCTCAACAGACACTTTAATGATTAATGAAATCCACACTACACTGGAGAAACAGTACTCACATTCAAATGCAACACAATTTGGTTGCTGCATGAAATAAAGTTGAGATGGGTCTCCATCTTTGGCAACCAACATAACTTTTGCCACACTTTGGCGTGTCACAGTGTTGAAACGCAACACTCGCCACTCAAACCCCATCACCCGAAAAGACTCATCATCTTTTCCTGCTTTCATTTCTCTCTCCCATCTTTGTTGCAGCTCCCTCTCTATGTTTGGCCAATTCTCTGGCCGCTTTTCCAATGCCACCAACAAGACCAGTAGATGAGCTTCATGATTTGATACTGTACACAACTGACATTTGACATTATACCATACAGCTTGAGTATCACACATACCATGAAAAAAAAAACAATAAAAAGGGAACAACCTGAGGATCCTCCGTATGGGATAGTGAGACAGACCAAAATGCAATGCCACTAAACTTCAAACAGCATGTACCGGAGTAGAAGCCGTGTGTGAAGTAACTGTTATAACACCATTGTCCATGGTTGACTGCACTTCAAACACCACTAGACCAGAATCATGGCCCCAGCCACCCCCCTGGCTGCCCCACCATTCTGGTGAATACTTCCAGTCCCCTTCAACCTCACGAGCTCCCCTTGGTGCCTTCGTGCTCATCCCCTTTCTCAATGCCCCTAAGTTCATCACCCTCAAATTCCTTGCTCCATACATCACCATCTTTGCAGTGCCTGAAGGAGTTTATTGATTTCACATATATCAAAACACCAGCTGCAGTTGCTTATTTGCAAGAATTGAAAATCCCTGTTAGCTGGTGCATGCAATGTAATGGGAAGTTCTCAAAAGAATGGACAACTCAGCCAATTTCTCTCCAAAGTTTGAAAATATACTGTGATCCCACAACAGGATCCTTAGAAATGGTACAGAATAGTTGACCTTGAAGGCAGATTGCACTGAAACCCATTTCACGTATTTTGAGCAATTTTAGTCGCCTTCTCCTCTGGACAGCATGAGGGACGAGTGAAGACTCCCGAACTGCTATCTCCTGTGAGAACCTGTTGCTTGCAAGTTCATCCCTTTTCTGGCAAACCATTCAATGTATCAGAAGTTTCTGAAGGCAAGAAACTTAGAAAGAAGCACTTCTTAAGACAGCTTTTTGCCATACCCAAACTAAAAATTGCTAAGGCCTCTACAGACATTGTGATGACATGGACTTAGTCAAGAGCTATCTTGCTTTCTGTTTGTTGTGATGATAGCTTGTCATTCCTACATTTTTATCCCTCCTTCTGAAATATTTTCTGTCGATCCTCTCATTATCATATCCTAGTTTGTTTGTTCAATCATGAACATGTCTCCACCATGAGTTTGTCTTCTTGAATGTTCTGTTATTGCACAACTTTGCGGTGGGAATTTTGTTTATCCTTTGGCGGATGCTTTAACTTACATGCCCTGCCAGAAGCAAACTCCACCATCCTCCCTTTGCAATGCCTCTGTTGACGTCCAAGCAACAACTCTGTCCCCTCACTAGAATCACAACCAATGCATTCTGTTTGGTGAGCTCCAGACAGACCTAAGAAATGTAATCCACAGAAGAATGATAGCATTAAGAACCAGAAGGATAATATCATTGTTAATGTACTCACTAGGTATGTGGACACACAAAACCCTGGCAGAGGCAGATAGGGTAAGCAGAGTCTCAACTATCAATACTAAGTGTGCAGAGAAAAGAAAACAGTGTCTTGCTTCTATGCATCAAAAAGGAGGCCCTTTGTATGAAAGACAGTGTTTTATGACATTCAATGCCACTTTTGCAATTGTCAAGGGTGAACCTAATGCCTAAGCTCTAGCATTGCGGGAGTGCAATTTCTTGGTAGATCACACACACCCAGAGCTACCTACCAGACATACCTGGGATGACAACCTTGAAGACCTCCAGCAATTATAACATAAAAATTCTCTGCTATGAAAGCAAGCTCACCTGATTGTAGTTGATGAGTTTGACAGTTGGCTTGCCAGAGCATTCCAGGTTCAATCAGAGCCATGAGCTTCATTTGATCATTTTTCACTGCAGAAGAATGCAAATGGGCTGATGAACTACAACATATGTAATCTCATCTCAGCTCCAGAAGCAAGCTCATTTGATCTTACTTGACATTTTCTATACCCAGATTGCCAGACAGAAGCAGAAGATTGCAAAGGTGACCATTCTGTCAGTTCCAACCAAACCAAACCAAACTGAAAAGAACAAGTGCAATTATAACCTTGTGGGCATTTGTGACAAAGAATCAGACCATCACCTTCATCATGAATGGCAATTGCTAGCTGCCATTACTCCCCACTGACTTCATCAACTCCTGACAGTGGGTGTAGATAACTATACAACAATCTGCTCAGAATTTCAGGCAAACAAGTACAGAAAAGTCTGAATCCTGAATTTCCATCACATTTCTGGAAGCAGTTATATTAAGTAAGAAAGACTCAGTTATGATTGTTGGCAAGCACTCAAGAGACAAAGCTCTTGCAGGAACATGAAGAGAAGAAATGCATGAACACAATTTAGACACTTAAAATTCTCTTTTGCAGAGAATGAACTATTTCAGTTCTGATAATTGTTTGGTCAGTTTGCCAAGCTCACATTGTGAAGGTAAAAGGAGAACATTGCTCACTCTTGTCTGCAATCACTCATCTTCCTCTCATGTCTAGACAAGTGTGACCAGTCATAGAACTATCTCCTCAAAACTGCAACCAAAATCATCCCCTACCATGTACCAATTCCTCAACACCACCCGCCCCCCCCCCTTCCTCTGCCCACTTCCCAACATTGCTTGCTGTTTCTAAAGCTTGAAAACTACTAAGATGCCCTCTTTCAAAAGTTAAACAACGAGAATCTCTCCTGCTCGAATTCTGACCTCACAGCCAAGAACAAGACTTGCAGAAGAACACGATTGATAAATGTGAGTGCCAAACAAAAGATGCGACGAAGTATCTCTCTGGACAATAGAACTTCGGCTAAGCTTCACTCGTCACGGATCGATTCCCTCATCCAAAACACAAACCAGGTACGTAAAACGACACCACAAACGCTTGGCAATCAGGAGGCTTCTGAAAAGACTTCTGGGCGCGGCGCTCAAAGCGTCACAACCACCCCTTCTTGCAAAGCGGCAATAATGAGCTTAGAAAAGGCAAGAAGAAATCCCACTTTGGGTCAGAAATACCCACCTCGGCGGTTGTGCTTGACTGAAAAAGGAAAGGCGCTTGAGGAGAATAGCCAACTAGTCGAAGGGAAGAAAAAGAAACCGGGATGTCGCGACAAGCTCCACGCACGCACAGGTAGCAGCGACATATTTATTCAGCAGCAGCAGCATCCATTCAGAAGAGGAGCGCGTCAGGTGCTTACGCACGTGATATCTGCGCAATGAGAGCAGATCGGGGAAGTTCGTAGGCATTGTGATTGGTAGCGAACGAGCCAGGGATGTGGCCTCCATGCACTTATCCAAATGGTGGGACGCACAGAAGAATCGTCATCGTCATCACCTCCAAACGATTGTGATTGCAAGCACTTGTAGATTGGAATGGAGAGACGTCAGAAACCCTAGCCAGTCGTTCAAGATGCTGGGTGTCATTCGTGAGATCCTTGGCGCGCATGCCAAAGTGGAGCCTGAATTTGCTGTTGAGTTGGAGCAGCAAATTCAGGCTCCACTTTCAGAAGACTTGTTTTCCGGTGTGTTCTTCTCCCATTGCTAGATTACCAAGAAGTCTTCTGCAACAACCTAGCAAGACCATCGCCGACACACAGCCACGTTTTCCGGTTTACAGTAGCATTCGTATTGTATTGATCGTGGTCCTCTGCTTCATGGAGGCTGCCATGTGACAATCTTGGCACACATCCATTCGAGATGTGCAAGAGCTTCTTCCCCTTACCAAGCCTGCATGGCGCAACTCTTGAAACTGAGAGCATTATGTTGCACACTCTCCGAGCCCTGTTGTTGCAATGCAATCTGACCTCATGATCATGGCATTTTGCAATTCCAAGAGGCCACAATTGCGGGGCATCATCTTGTGGAACACACTCTCCAAGCATCCTCTATGCTCCCACTTCTTTCTGGCATGTACATAGATGTCAACAAAGTGTTGTAGCCACAAAGACATCAGGATCAAAGACGGCACATCGACTTATCTCTGCATGAAACAGGCTTGTCCTTTTCAAGTGCTCGTAAAGTAGCAAGCTCCTCCATCAAGCAATACATGAAACAAAAGTGAACATGTCAAGCAAGACACATACATGATACCTCCTCCTCCACAAATTTTATTAGAGCTCCATTGTCCTCTCAGGTCAACCACATATCCCATTGCAGCTATTTTTGCTTCCTCATGGGGATTGGTTTCTGTCAGTCATGAAGTCAAGATTGCCTTAGAGGCTCAGACTAAGATCTTCTTCCAGGCTTGAAAAATTCCTGATTCAATCTTGCATTTCAATGATGAACAGATGACAAGATTGCTTCAATGATCAGCTGTGAATTGCTCATTGCTCATAGAGCTGCAATCTGGAATGCACCAATCCAGGTATAACTGCAAACAACAAATAATATTCAACAAAACAACATTCAAAAGTGATTTAACTGAACTTCCTCCATCAACAAAACAAACATGAAAATTGATTTCTGGACTTCCTCCATCAACAAAACAATTTCTGATGTCCAGCAACAAATCTTCTCAATTCACCTTCTCTGAAACTGTGATCCTACCACCATTGCAAACTTAAATCTTATTGGACTTCCTCCATCAACAAAACAATTTCTGATGTCCAGCAACAAATCTTCTCAATTCACCTTTCTCTGAAGCTGTGATCCTACCACCATTGCAAACTTGAATCTTATTGGACTTCCTCCATCAACAAAACAATTTCTGATGACCACCAACAAATCTTCTCAATTCACCTTTCTCTGAAACTGTGATCCTACCACTATTGCAAACTTGAATCTTATTGGACTTCCTCCATCAACAAAACAAATTCTGACAGCAAACAATCTTCAATTCACTTTCTCCAAAACTATGATCCTACCTCCCCATTGCAAGTAATCTAGACGAAGAAGAAGAAGTCCAGCCAGAGAACATTTATTGCATAAAAAAAAATGGATCTAGATGATTAGTCTTATTCGACTAGATGACTACAATATTCTACTATTTGTGTAGTTGAATCAGACTTGTCACTTATGCCACACTATTCGACAATTTGAGTGATCGAATAAGATTCACCACTTATGTCAAGTTACAATCATATAGTTGAATAGGATTAGTCATATATCCATGTTTTTGGCACAATGATTTCTCTTTCTTGACTTGCATGAATGCATTGAAAGAGCAAGGAGACACGAAAGCTCATTCAATGAGAGAGACCACTTATGTCAAATTGTAATCATATAATTGAATAGGATTAGTCATATATCCATGTTTTTGGCACAATGATTTCTCTTTCTTGACTTGCATGAATGCATTGAAAGAGCAACAAGACATGAAAGCTCATTCAATGAGAGAGAGAGCTCATTCCTGTGAACACAACTTGGGGGGCACACTACTGAAAGAGAAACGTTTGGAATTGGAATGAAGCCCAATATGGATGAAAAGCGAGGCATATGGATGAAAATGAGAACATCTCCATAGTGAAGACATGGATGAAATTTCACACTTTACTTCCATGGAAATGATGAACTAGATGAAACCCAATAGAGCAAACACATATAAAACCTTCTATGAATGGTTGAAATGAGATAACTTGGGTTCAGAAATGAGAGAGGAATGTTTGAATTTGGAAGGGAGCTCAAACATGGATGAGAAGTGGGGACAACGTGGATGCAAATGGGACCATGGGACCATGCATATCGTGAAGACATGGATGAAATTCCCAATGAAAATGACATGGATGAAAATGATAAGCAAGATGAGAAACCTATAAGAAGGATTGAAAAGGAATTACTTGAAACACTTATAAAACCCTACAAATGGTTACAATGGGATGACTCGTGGATGTTTAAGAGACATATGGATGAAATTGAGACCATCATGTGGGTGAATTTGAACAATTTGAATGAAATCTTGTTGCAATGAATGAAATCAAACCATATGGTTGAAATGATGAATTGGATGTCCTCGATGACATGGAACGATATGGCCATATAAATGAAATTTATGATATAGTAGAAACTGACTGGAAGGGTGAAACAAGATCATTTGGATGAAGTTTCTAACCTAAATGAAATTTGACAATATGGATGAAATTGAGACAATCATACTTGTGGGTGAATTTGGAACTATTTGAATGAAATGTATTGCATGGTTGAAATCAAACAATATGGCTGAAATGATGAATTTGGATGACCTTGATGACATGGGATGAGATGACCATAATGAATGAAATCTATGATGTACAAGAAACTGATTGCATGGATGAATTTTTAATGTCAATGAAATTGACTGCATGGATGAAGTTGGACCATATGGATAAACCCTAATCAAATGGGTGATATCAATGAAATTTGGCAATATGGATGAAATTGATTACATGCATGACATTAACATGAATAACTTAGAACAAACATGACAATATGAATGAATGACATCAATGAAATACACCACAAGAATGCAATTAACCATTTGGATGAGGCTTGATTATGTGGTAAGTTAGGCTAATTAATGAAAATGTATCATACAAATCCATTGCTTGTGGTGCACATAATCTAATCATCTTGATGATAATCTATTTCATCCATGTATTACCCATCATCATCCATGCTTTTGAATTTCATTTGTACTCTCATTTGTGAGCTTCATTTTCATCCACATGGTTGAATTCCATTGATACTATTAATTGCATCCATGAATGTGGTTTCATCCATGTGGTTAATTTTTCGTGTCATCAATTTCACCCAAAATGTCCTAGTTTCATCCTTGTAATCATCAACTTCATTGTGAAGGATCACTTTCATCCATATTATCAATTGCAAATGTGTTCCATCCATGTGCTACAACTTGATTGTCTGACTTTGTCTTTTATTTCATCCATGTGGTATATGTCATTGGTTGAAGTGATCTTTTTATTTCATCCATATTGTCACAATCCGTAAACATATTTTCATCCATGTGATCTAAGTCCAATTGTTTGAAACTATCTTTTATTTCATCCATATTGTAAAAAATCCATGAATAATTAATGTTTCATCCATTTGATTCTATCTTCATTGTTGAGATTGTGTAGTGTTTCATCCATCCACGTTGCTAATCCACACGGACCACGTCTTCCTTCTTTGTTGCAGGGAAAGATTAGGGCACCAACGCCATCGCTGCTGCTCTCGTGCAATTCACCGCTGCCGAGTTCGTTTGTGTCGCAAGCACTTTGACGAGTGTGTTTGTGGTGCGTTCGGTCGTTCTCGGTTTTCCTTTTGGCTAGCAATTTGAGGGTTCCATTTTCTTCCTCTTCGCTGCAAGAAGAACGCACTGCCCATCGTCTTTTGGTGCAGAAGAATGAGCAGAGCTGGTGTGGAAGCCAGAGCATGAGGTGGTGAGGAAAGGTGGGGTCGGGGGAGGAGGAGGAGGATGGCGAGGAATGATTGCTTGACGCGGGTGGTGGCAGGCGTGGGAGTGGGGGGAGCGGTAGGTGGGGCCATTGGAGCCGTGTATGGTACCTACGAGGCTTTCAGGTATAGAATACCGGGCCTTCTCAAGGTTCGTTATGTGGGACAGACTACCCTGGGTAGTGCTGCAGTTTTTGGCCTGTTTCTGGGAGCTGGTAGCCTGATCCATTGCGGGAAGAATTACTAGGGGCTGTACCCACCCCCAAAGGATGGCGCTATTCGTCGATTTGCAGTTTTGAAACATGGACAGGATTTTTGAAGAAGAATGATTTGCCTATGTCCCGTTCACACTCAAGGCAAGAGGGGCAAGGAAGGACTCTCGAGTTTTTTAGGGTTTTAGTTAGTTTACTTAGCTTTGTGCCATGATTTTCAAATGATCATTTGTTTAGAGTATCTGGTTTTGCTGAATTTCTGAACATGATGAATTGCTATCAGCCATCCTGATATTTGCATGGGAGATATGAGAGTCCCTGTCTTGACTCATGGTGTGGAAATGCATAGACACTCTGTAACCAGACTTCTACTTTCAAGTGTTGTCTTTGAATTGCTTTGGACCATTGTAAATCACTTGTTTACTTGCTGAGGACCACTTTTTTGATTTTGAAATTCGGTCATGGAGTTGGTGAAGACCACTTCTTTGATTTTGTTGCCAGTCACAGAGTTGAGCTCCCAGCTGATGCTAGTAAGGCCAAAATGTACTATCTGTGAATGAGCAAAATGCAAAGGTCCTGATTTGTGTTGCCTGAATATTTTGGATGATAAAACCAAGCTATTTTGGTTTTGCTGGAATTGACGCAAAATGGTTTACCTTCAAAGTGTTATTATGAAGTTTTCACTGCAGGCATATAATGATTGTTTTAAAGACTTCTTAAATCATAAGCGAGGAGCTTTTCTAAGCCCACTTTGTCCTCTTGAGATCAGCTCTTAAAGTTCTCCATCCTGTTTCACCAGATTCTCTTCTTTCTTTCTTTCTTGTTTGGTTTTTTTCCGATCTCTTTCTCTTTTAGGTTTTATTGACCTAACCCACATCACTATTGAGTTTTCTTGTCACTGCTGGTCTTATCATAGAAACTTAGTGCGATTGTCAATCTCCACCCATCAATGGGAGGTGATGAAGTCAGTGGGGATGTTGTTGTAGGTGGTTTTGGGGTTTCTGAACCTGCTTATGACTGTTGCTGTTGTTCAAACTGCTCCTTGGGTTTGTTACTGGTCTTCTTTTCTGTTTCATTTTGGATTTGTTTCTGGTCTTCTTTTCTCTTTCCAAGACTCTTTTGGTGGCGGCATATACCCAAAAACATTTTGTGAGTTGAATTGTATGTCTAAAGGCTTCTCTTGTGATTTCTTGGATCTAGCTGTAAGACAAAGTCCTCAAGGTTTATCCTGGGACATTTTTGACAAACGCATTCAACCAGAGTATGCAGGTATTGGAATGATTAGAATGCCTCAGGTTTATTCCAATATCTCAATTACTGAGAAGCTGGGGGTTATCAATAGTCAATTTTATAGGTTCTTGAGGCTTTGTAGTTGTAAGAAGTTTTTTGTCTTTCAGATGGTCAGTCTTATTATCCTTTTGAAGATAAAACGTTAGCCTTTAAAGATTCTTCTAAAGAGAACTAGAGGGTTGCTTAATAAAGAAAGTTCCTTTTTGGAACTTCAGCTTTTGGAGTTTTCAGAATGATTTTGTTTGGAGTTTTGTAAGTGGGGAGCTTCTTGTAAGTCCACTTGTTCATTGTTTTTTCCTGCTGTCCTTCCCTTTAGGTTCTACTTTTCTCTTAGAAACTCAGTTTGTGGGTTGGTGCTGTTCACTGGCCTTTACCCACTGCAGGGAGCTGATGAAGTCAGTGGGGAAGTTGTGGTAGATAAGTCATGATCATACATATGACTCTTGATGGTCCCTGAACAAGTGTGAGATTGACTATCGTTCATACTGCTGTTTTTGTTTTTTGTTTGTTTTGTCTTTCCTAGTTTGGAACTTTCTGTGGCTTTTTGAAGAAGTGTTAACCTTGCTGTGTTTTTTCTTCGTGGTGAGAATGGAGATTTCTCTTTTCTTATGAAAGATATTCTTTTCTCTTGCCTTTTGGGGTTTGGATGTTGGGAACATCCATGGATGTTGTGATGGGGATGTGAATTGCAAGACATGTATGAAGAAAAATTCTGTACATAAATTAGCAAGGACAAGCACAAAGAATCAAGAGACATGAAAGGATATTTTGAACAATTTTATTCAGCTGTATAGTTGAGGAACTTGAGGTGATGACTTTTTATTTCCTGTGCAAATTCTGCTTGATTTTCTGATACACTGAATGTCCCGTGTTCACCTGAGTTGAATGGAGGGAATACAGGAGATATGATATTCAGCAAAAGGATGACCATCATGCATCACTGATAAAAAGGTTTGAGGCTTGATTCTGCATGTTGAGGTGAACTTTAGCATCTGATACAGATCCTGCTGTAAAAGCTTGGAGTCGTTGATGGGTTACATTGTGTACAGCTTGTGCTGAAAACTGTGCATTGTACTTTCATCATCCCATTTTTCAGCGTGTCAGAAGAAAGATCTAAGGGGTAATTGTGCAGGAATCCTTGCAACACAAACCTTTTTCCAACCATTGAGTTCATGAATTGCTCTCAGTTTGCAGGATAATCAAATTGAGAAGAGTAAATCTCTCTTTGGAACATCAAAGCTGACAATTCAAGAGCATTTTCAGAAGATGGCAATGAGGGTCTCCCAAATTTGTTCTACAGCAAATCTTATGAAGCAGAAGATAGCTGAGCTCACCTCCTCTGGGTCATGGCACAAACATCCATTCCAGCATTTGACATAGTTGGCATGCTTGCCTGATGTTGAAAAACAAGTGGTGGTGGTGATCCATCACTGGAGCAGCGAAGCTGAAACTTCGGCAAACTCGCAGACGCTCGGGGGCAAAGCATTCACAGCTACAATGTCTGAAGTCTGAACCTGGATATTTCTAGACACTTTACTAGACCATCCTATTCATACAGTCGGCTAATCGGGCAAACTTTTTGGTTCTCTGTTCAGACGTGAAGAGGACGGGCGGAGCAAAAGTGGAGTAAGAGTGCCGATGTGTCAGAAGCCGCGTCGTCAATTCGAAAGGCCGTGAAAAAGAAACCGGAAAGAAATCGAGAGCCCGGAAAGAAATGAACGCAGTTGCTGGGTAGAGATAAAAGACGAAGGAACCAGGAACGGTATGGTGAGTAAAAAAGAGAGGAAAAAGCGGAAAAGATACAGTGGGTCGAGGGTTCCGTTCTGAGGCTCCACTGTGCATGCAGCAAGTTCGTTCGGAGATGGCTGTCGTCGTCGTCGTCGTGGCTATGGAGCACGGAAGTTCGGAATTTCTCGCCACGCAGTCGACAACTGCGTCATTGGCGTTCTCAAGTGCGCGCGGTAGAACTCGGGAGCTTCTGTGATTGCGCACTTGCGCTACCTGTGAATTATAACCGAGCGGAGAGCAGTTGGAGCATCTTGGCGGCGCCTGCGTCTACCACTCATCAGGCGGCGTTGTGCAGCAGCATTCGGAGGAGGCGGAGGAATAGTAGTAGTAGTAGTAGTAGTAGAAGAAGAATAATCATAAGAGGAAGAAGGAGGAGGAGCTGGGTCTCAGTGACGAGCCGCGTACCTATTGGCGAGAGGTGTTGGAGGAGTTGGAGGTTTTGCAGGTGGATTTTGGAGGATCTTGATCTGTCCACGAGTAGGTGGTGGTGATGATGGTGTGTATTCAGTTGAGCTGCTGAAGAACCGCTTTGGAGGCGCGGAAGAGTGTGGCGAGTGTCCATCGGGCTCTAAACTCCTCCTCCTGTGTATGTTGTTACTGCGGATGCTCTGGTGCGAGACGAGCTCGGGAACTTTGTGATTTTTATACCGGGGTCGGTCGTTTTGTTGGCACGATGAAGGGTACTAAACAGTACTTGCAGGGGACGGCGGTAGATGCCAAGCGGCCGGAGTTGTTCAACGGGGAGGGAGACTCTGAAGAAGAAGAAGAAGAAGAAGACTACGTGGATGACGTTAATGGCCATGGTGGTGTTGTGAATGGCAATAACCACCAAGGCGTGAGGGACTCAAACGGAATTGTTATTGAAGATGAAGAAGAGGAAGAAGAGGATGATGATGATGTCGATGATGATGATAACGACGGTAAAGAAGGCGAACCGGAGGATGAAGGAGACGATGACGGGGAAGAAAACGAGGAGTTGGACGACGAGGAAGACGAAGATGGCAGCTATCAAGAAGAAGAAGCCTTAGCGATTGCTCCTGACGACAGAGGTGTCGTGACGACTCGCGCCAACAATATACATGGCTCCGAGGATGACGAGGTTGAAGACGAAGAAGAAGACAATGTGGAGGTACAGGACGTTGATGAAGAGAGCGAGGATGCAGAGACCGAGAACGATGAAGAAGAAGAGGCCGTGGGTGATGAGGAAGAGGAAGGTGAAGTCCATCTCTATTCTCTCCTCACAGTCCTAGAGAATGTCTAGAGGCGTTGCTTTTCAGAAAAAAAAATACTGGTCCTGCGTTTTGTAGAAAGAAAAACATTGGATCCTTGTAGATTTCAAGTCCTGGTCCATTGATTGTTGCACCAACCTTGTGCATTAGGCCTTAGTTTGAGCCAGATACCATCACAAGTGTGTTCAGTGATAAGACCTTTATTGCCATAAGTATCCGCGTTTCTTTTCTGACGCCTGCAGTCTTGGTTTTTTTCTGCAGTGCATGTGAGTCGGGCGCCTGTGATCTCGAATGGTGAACTTGATGTTCAAGAAAATGATGAGAATGAGGAAGACGAGAATGGAGAGCTTGGAGAAGATGAAGATGACATAGCAGAGGACGATGACCAGGAGGAGGATGACCATGGTAATGATGGTGAGGTATGGCAGAAAGACCTCTTCTCTGGCCTCTGTTTCTATCACAGTCTACACCTTGCAAGATCTCATCTGGGGGTTTTGCAGATTGGTCTATCACAGAGTGCAGATTGATTCTCGTGAGTGTTAGCCAGCACCATGACTGAGTCTGAGTCTTCCTGTTGCTTCTGGCACATGTGACTGAAACTCCAGGTCTCAGATTTTGCTACAATTGTTTGCCTGACATTTTGGTAGATTATGTTTCTCAACGCCGATAGTTGGGAGCTGAGAAAGTTAGTGGGGGAGTCATAGCAGCAGCTCATTACTGCTCTCTCCATTGATGAAGCTGGTTGTCTGATACTTTGTGAGTGACACTCATAAGGTTATGATGAGCGTGCATTCATTCTTGTTAGTTTTGGTGGCACTGGAACTGACATAACTGTTACCTTTGAGCGTTATGTGGAGTTTTATTGCTTCATAGATTTGTTTTCCAGTGACTAAAGTTGATCTACTGCATCCAAGTAGTTGCCAGTTGTGTGCCATAAGGATATGCTCATGGTGTAGGATACTGCTCCATTGATTACCCTCTATGTAGGCCTCTCTCTAATAACCAGATGTCCTGCTGGTAAGCTGAAATGAAGCTTACCCAGATTGTTGCAACTTGAATGAGATTTTTTTTTCATAAACTTGTGCTAACCAGCATCATGCAATTCCCTGCTCTAGAAATGTGACAGAAACTCAAGAGTTGGATTTTCTGCAACTGAATGCCTGGAATTTCAGCCAGATTTATTATGTACTTATCTGCACCCATTGTCGGGAGCTGAAAACCTCAGTGAGAAGCCATGGCAGCATGTCATTGTTTGTCATGTTAGTCTTGGTTGTGCGGGAACTGACACCACTGGTCACCTTTATAGTAATTTTGGAGATTTTCTCTGTAATCTTATTGCAGCTTGATTGAGGGTAGGTGTGTGTTTTGATTATCTATGTCTCTGAAGTGCTAGACAATGTCATGACCACGTCATCCTATTGCTTTCAGAAATGTGGTAGAAACTAGAAACTGTGAACAGACACAGATGTTTGTATATGGCATGCCTGGAAGTTTGGAAGGATTGTTATCTACTTATTTACATGCACCATGGGGAGCTGATGAAGTCATTTGGTAGTCATGCCAATCACTTCTCATGGCTCTTCATGATGACAGTGATGGTCTGATGCTTTGTGAGCAACTCTCAAAGGTCACAACCACACCCATTGTCTATGTCACCTTCAAAGCAGTGTGGAGTTTTTTCTGCAATCTCAGAGAAATCTATGTATCAGTATGCATATGTATACATAATATATATAGGTCTGGTGATTCTCTGTCACAGTGACATCTTAGTACATTATGCGTCTCAATGATGTGAGATCATTGAGTGAGATGCTGTGTAATTGAGGCAGAGTTGCTAGTTGAAGTGTCAAATTTGACCTCTATGTCTATGTTGCAGGAGGGTGAAGAGAACTATAGCACAGAGTATCTGGTGCAATCAATGGACCAGCCAGAAGATGATGAAGGAGCCAGTGACTTTGAACCAGGCGAAGGTGACAAGGAGGGTGAGGAAGATGAGTTTGAAGATGAAGAGGAGGATGTTGTGCATAAGGCTGTTAAGGAACCAGTGTTGTCCAAGGGGAAGAGAAGAAGAGGTGAGGATGATGTAAAAGAGGAACGCCCACTTAAACAGTAATCAACTAATTGTTGGAAAGAAAGCAGCAAGAGCATTCTTTCTTCCAGTTCCAGTGTTTAGTCTGCAAGGGGGTTGGGAGCCATGCAACAATGCATCTTGTGGAAAATCTATCACTGTGATTAGTTAAATCTCTGTAGAGAGAATTTGGAAGAATGATAAAGAGCTACTCAAAGCATCTGTGGTGCATCACAGTTTTGCAAATGAACAGGAGCTGATGATACTTGAGCTATCAAAAGTCTCCCAGACTCATCAAACTGCAATTTGTAACATTGCTTAAGCATTTTGTTTTCTTTCTGACCTTTGGTTTGGTGACTTTGAGTGTGGCCATACATTTGTTCCATATTGTAAACTTCATCTGCACCTCTAGGACATGTAAGTTGTAAGAACAATTTGTATGTGTCACTTGATGGGGAGCTGTTCCAAGTGTGCACATGAATGATTTAAGTTTCAAAGAAACCCATGGCAAACCAGAGCTCAGAATTTAGGTCAGACAAGGATGTATGAGGACTGATAATACATGAAATAAAACACCAGTTCACAGCATGGCACATAATACCTGAAACTGTGGCTGATCTCTACTGAAACTCACTTTCACGTTGTAATGCCAATAAGTTTTTGTTCACAGTGAACACACACGCAGTGTATCCTGAATAAGATCGCACAACTTTAAAATACAGTAAGGAGAACTTACAGTTACATGAAATGACAAGGTGTGGTTTTCAGAACAGTCATGTCAATGACTATACTCGGTTGTAACCAAGACGCTTGCTGAACAGCTGCTGAATAAGATAGACTTGACCAATACTTACTGCCAATAGCATAATGTACTCTGCCACTGTGTATGCTACTAGCCGTCTTTGTGTGCTTTCATTTGCTGCAACACCACATTTATACAGGAAAAACATTAGACATGTTTAATGATATTGGAGAGAAACATCCACCCAAAAAAATTGCAGGTAAAACAGTCATAACCTTATGAGAGTGACTCAAAGTGTCAGACCATCACCTTCTTCATTGTGAATAATAGCAGTAACCAGCTGCCATGACAATGAACTGATCACTTCATCAGCTCCTGAAGGAGGGTGTTGAAGCATATGATCAACTGCCTGAAGTTTTGAGCAAACCACTCTCCAAAATCTGTACCTTACTAAAGATATGTAGAAATTGCAGAGAAATTCCCAAAACAACAATTTGGAGGTACCAATGAGTGTAGTCATAACCTTATGAGAGTGCTCACAAAATGTCAGACCATCACATTTATCATGAATAGCAGAGATGAGCTCCCGTGACTACCTAGTGATTCATCAGCTCCTAATGGCAGGTGTAGATAAGTATATAATAACAGACAGAAATCTGGACAAACATTATACAAAATCTGCATCCTGAGTTTCTGTCACATTCAATACTTCACAACAGAAGAAGAAAAGCTGTAGAAGGTGTGTGCAAGCACCCAACATGTGCCATCCTTACTTGTTGACTAAAGACAATATCTTCATAAGTACTCAGAATTTCCCAATACTCACATTTTTGGTCAACCTCATAGAAAGAAATTGAAAGATGACAATTATGTAATAAGGCTAAAAATGATGGCAAGGTGGGAGACAGACTTACTGCTACGGTGTCGCTTATCTCTGGTTTGCATGTAACGGATTTCCGCAGAAACAGATTCAAGCGCTTCAGCAAGTTGTGCAATCTTTACATTCACAGGTTTCAAATGTTCTGCACCCAGAAAACCCAGAAGAAGAGAACCCTCAAGAAACTGCAACTTGTGCATGGAGTTCCACACTGTTAATTCAGAGGATTTACTTGCCTAGAGAAACTGCACACCCTACAGACTAAGTTATTAAATCTGTCCCCTCACAAGTTGAAGTTACAATCACAGGATGGCTGCTGCACACACACACACAAGGAGACAGACACCTGACCTTACCTCCAAAATTCTTTAACTCTAGCCCAATTGCAGGAAAGCAAAAGCAAAAGATCAAGAAACATGTAAGCCAAATCAGCAATTGCAAATAGCAACTGCACTGAGCACATATCTTAAACCCCTGAATCCTTGAAAAAGGTAGAAACAAAACTTTTGAAGTCTAAAGACTTAGGGGCCTACCATCCTGTGCTAAATGTTGAATGCCTGGAATATGGCCAACGTGAATGTAGAAAGTGAGTTGCTCAGGGGCCAAAGATTGACCGTGAAAGCAGAATTTGTAAAGTCCTCTCCTATTGGCCCTGAACTCGAATTTTTCTGAGTCCTTGGTGGTCGATGCATGCACCCTGTTGCCCTGCGGCCCTGTCACCTTGAAGATAAACAAAAAAAATAAAAAAGGTCAATTTTCTCGCTTAAAACCTCGAAACCCCAAATCCCATACCCTCCAGGATTCGCGACATGATCACAAAGAACCACATAGCAAGAGGAATTCACCGAATTCCTTAATCGAACCTTTTTCATTTTTCGACCCTCCACCCCCTCTGTGTGTGTGTGTGCACTCGTTCTTAACGAATAGCAACGAGAACAAAAATTTCACCAAACTTCCAGAGTCACTCACAAGTGCAAATTACGAGCGAGCGAGCGAGAGAGAGAGAGAGAGAGAGAGAGAGAGAGAGAGAGAGAGAGAGAGCCGATTATGCAATCCTAGTTAAGCACATACCACGAGTTCTATTCCTGGATGATCAGACCCCCAAAATACTCATCGGTCCTGGACCACAAAATTTCCGTAAACCATATCGCCGTCGTACTCCACCTCCTCGTACACACACTCCACCTTATGGACTGATATTGTCAGCCCCTCTGTGCTCCGCAGGAACACGCTCAGTACTGTTGCAACCGCGAGAAGTAAATTCCACATCCTCCTACCACCCGTGCTGCTGCTGCCGCCATCGTCACCGATCTCAAGAGCTGCTGGTGCCATCACCAATCACTCCTTCCCCCCTCTTCGCTCGTGCTGGCAGCAGAAAGAATCCACCCGCTGCGCACCACAGCCCGGCAAGCTTGTGGAATTAGGGTTTGGCGCTCATGGCGCTCATGGCGCTCTTCCTTTGAAAGTTCAAACAAGCATTAACCGGATATGTTCCCGGGTATAATAGACGACGAACAATGTCATATGTTATGCCGTATGGTTGGTCTATATGGATAGATACCCGGTATAAGAACCGGATGTGGTGTTGGGCTGCAAAGCGTTGTTGTTTGCTGCGGAGCTGCCTGCGTGCGAGCGAGCGAGCGATGGCGTCGCAGGTTTCCAAGGCGGCAATGTTCGGGGCTGCTGCGTCGTCGCCCGCGTTGGCTCAACTCTCATCTGTGCCTAGGACTCATCATCTTTTCAAGTGCTCTAGTTCTTTCGTCGCAAGCCCTCTGCGTTGTCCGCAAAGTAGAGAGCAAGGCTGGCAATCTGCTCCGAGCTCTCTAGAAGGCCGCGTGAGATGCAGGAGTAGTTCCGACAGGGTAGGTTTTCTAGGAAGATTAGGGCGCGTCTTCAAGGAGAAGGCTAAGAGTGACATACAGTTGTTGTTTTCGGGGTTTTCCAAGACGCGGGAGAACTTGGCTGTCATTGACGAACTTCTCACTTACTGGAACCTGTCTGATTCCGAAAACATACTCGATGAGCTGGAAGAGGTACATGTTTGCAGGTTGTCATTGAGCCTAGTAAGACTCTTTTGGTTCACGTTGCCGGCACTCTTGGTTATGGTCTTCTCGTTTTGATGAGTACAATGTGTAAAATTTTGCGGAGGATATAGTATTAAGTTTTGGACTGCTGTTGCGGATTGCTCCTTTTTGTTCTTCTCATGTCAACAATGAAACTGGGAATTATAGGCTTTCTTTTTGCTAGTTTTCCATTTGTTTTGGTAGTGCTTTGTTTGTATTTCTTGCCTCAATGTACCTTTGTGAATTTCACAGCTAAAAGTATTTGCTTTTCCACATCTGATCAGATCAATTCAGTATTATAAGCTGTATATGCATTCAGACCTGCCACCTATTTGCCTAGGTTGAAGCACTTGTTGGAATCTGTATGCTACATGACAGCATACATTTGTATGCTCATGATAGCATGTGTCAAGGAGAAAACTGGTAATCTGGAAGCATGTAATTTATGGCTTGCTTCAGCTTCATTCCTGGTTTCTTCTAGCTGCTAATCTTGTCTGATTGTGGCACATAATTGCTTAGCTGGAAGCTGGATAACAGGGTAATGTAAACATCATGATGAAGTGGAGAAAATTGAAAGCCTTATTCTGTGCTGCTGGGCTCTTTGCAGGCATTGCTTATCTCTGACTTTGGACCTGGAACTGCTATGAAGATTGTTGAGAGTCTCCGCAAAGATATTCTTAATGCAACCCTGAAATCAGGTCCAGAGATAAAGGTTGGTTGCAGCTTCATTTCTCTCTCATTCCCTTGAATCTTGGTGAGGAATAACTGGAAAGAGGATCTACTAAATCTGAAGTCTAAATATACAGGCTGTTAAGATTGCTTCTTGATCTACAAGCATTGTCAACAGTCTTTAGAGGCTTCTAATCGTGTATTCCCTTCTGTTGCAACTGGAGCCTGGTGGTTGATAATAATGTAATGGTTGTGCACTGTTAAGATAGTCGTATTTACAGAACCTTGATATGGCACCTGTGCTTTGTATGACCTTGTAGGTTGCACTCAAGAAAATTATAGTCAGACTCCTTACAGAGAAGGTGAGCACCACTGAGCTACAGCTTGGCCAAAGGTAATACTGCTTTCTTCCTCAATCCAGTAAACAGCCTGGAAATATGTCTGAATCATAATATGTCATTAAAAAAGCATAAAAGATAAGATCTACTGCAAACGCTTGCCCAACCCAACAACTTTTGTGGATTCATTTTGTTGCTGCAGTCGACCGGCTGTCATCATGATTGTTGGTGTCAATGGTGGAGGAAAGACAACTACCATTGGTGAGTATAAAATGGTGTGATCTTTTTGGGTGCTCATGGTGATATGATTTTGGGTGTTAATTGCTCCAGTTTACATAAATGATGATTTAGGTAGCTCCCTTCTAATGGAATCTGTGTTTCAACATGTATGTGAGCAAATTTGCTGAAGGAATGAGACTGCTGTTCTATGCAGGAAAATTAGCCCACAGGTTCAATAAGGAGAATGTCAAGGTGTCTCCTCATTTCTTTCTTTGCAGTTGAAATTTGTTCAGTCTTTCCCCTGGTTGGATTTCTTTCAGCAGCTAAACTGATGCAACTCCTGAAAATTATCTTCTTTTGGTTCATTGCATATTTTATGATTTCTGTTTGCTGCCTTCAACTTCATTGTCTCTGATATGCCACTCTTCTCCTCATAATGATTCCAACTCAAATATGCATTTCACCTGCTTTATAGCTGCTGTTTAGGTGCTAATGCATGAGTGACGACATTACTATGACTGGCTGGCATGTTAAAGGTGCTCATGGCAGCAGGTGACACTTTCAGAGCAGCAGCCAGTGAGCAGCTGGAGGTCTGGGCTGAGAGAACTGGCTCAGAAATTGTGGTGGGAGAGGGATTAAAGCCTAGACCTGCAACAGGTAAGCTAATTGCAGAAGTTACTTCTTGCTTTAGAATCCCCTGTAGCACTGGGTACAGCATTAAGGGTTTTCTTTTCTAATTCTGCTGACCTGTTGGCCTCCTATTGATATCTATGGTGCAGTTCTGGCAGAGGCTGTCCGCCAAGGTGTGGAGAGAGATTTTGACCTAGTTTTATGTGACACATCTGGTCGTAAGTACCTACACACATCTGAGTTATTTTGTACATGCATCTGGTTGAGAGCTGCCATGCACAATGATAGATGTCATACAAAACAATATGATTGTGAGCCTTAAGAGTCTGGGGAGGTGGATATGTGACAGGGCTCCACACAAACTACAATCTGATGGAGGAGTTGCGCTCCTGCAAACGTGCTGTCACTAAAGCTCTTCCAAGTGCACCCAATGTATGTATGTCTTGGTATGTGTTGATGATTTATTCTTTATAGCTGATGCTATGTTGGGAGGAGCACTGAGTCATGAATTCTGAATTGGGTTGCCAATTTTGAAGAGCTTAAGGGCCTTACAGGTCATTGTCCTTTCTGACTTTTGTTTGCTTTCCCACTAGTTTCTCTTCAATCATCATAATACCTGAAAGGAAATGGCAACTTGATTAACCCCTCTCTGCAAAATGATTCTACTTGGATACAGAATTCCAAAACTTTCACCTATTCTGTGAATGAACTTGAAGTGGTCTTTCTATGTGGTCAGGAGGTCTTACTAGTTCTGGATGGCACAACTGGCCTAAACATGCTTCCACAAGCTAGGGAATTTAATCAGGTAAAGTCTGCCTTTGAAATCATACATTCTTTATGATCATAGTAAGCATTTCTGGATAAGAACATCATGTCTGTTCAGAGGTTGCAGCTTCCACTGTGTTGAGCCTTTCTGCTGAACTGGTTGGCTTGATCCAGGTTATAGGTGTAACTGGTTTTGTCTTGACCAAGCTTGATGGTACTGCTCGAGGTGGTTGTGTGGTGAGCATCTTCTCTCTAACTAGCCATGCATGCCAGTGCCTACTTCTCCAAAGTTGAAAATTGCCTCCTCAATGCTTATCCTAGTCACAATGTGTTCTTCCAGGTCACTATGTGCATGCAATTGTCTGGGGTTAGGGCTTATGAAGTACCAGAAGACTATTCATTGATGTTGTATTGGATCCTATAGCCAGATGTACCATGTGCTCTATCTAGCTCCCTATCAGCAGAACACAGTTTGTCAGCACTAAAGCAACACAAATAAGCACAGGTTGTTTGACTGATGAAAGAGGCTGTTGATTGTTCTCTGTGTATTCTGGAGCTTTTGTACACACGACTACTGTTGAATGTTTGGAACTTGCCATCTAACTGAGGCTTTTACATTATTTCTGTTGGTCTGACAGGTAAGCGTTGTGGATGAACTTTCAATCCCTGTAAAATTTGTTGGGATTGGGGAGGGGCTCAATGACTTGCAACCTTTTGATGCGGAAGCATTTGTGGATGCTCTTTTCCCTTGATAAGAACTGTGAATTCCTGTAAAATTTGTTGGGATTGGTGAGGGCCTCAATGACTGCAACCTTTTGATGTGGAAGCAGTGATGTCATGTTTTTCCCCTTGAGATGTTGATGGTAGTAGTTCCATGTTAGGAGGTGTAGATCGAATGTAGGCCTTGTAATTGTGGCAAGACCTCATCCTTGTCATTGCAATAAGAAAACTGTTGGGTCAAAATTGGTGTTATTTGGTCTGATCTCACTTTCTTCTTGGAGGGTAACAGGATTACTGAAATTACAAATTGTATTGGAGCACTGTATTATCAGATATGCAGCACAATAGTAGGATGATCTTCAACTTGACTACTCATCCTATGCAGTGTGAAAGAACAATTCTATCCACACTTCTGTTTAGAAGAGTGACAAGTTGATATCTACACTTTTTCCTATCCTCCTTGCATAGCTCTGGAAGCATGATTGCTATTTTCAGTTAGGTTTTTGTGAAAATAAGCTTCAAATTTTTTGCCACTTCATCATGGGGTTGATCTTCAAAGGTTGCATTTTTAGATGACACAAAGCTGGGAGTGATGATATAGTTTTAAGGCAGTGGGATCAGAACATTTGAGCTATGGTCTTCACACTTCTGTATTTGGCGAAGACAAAAAAAGTGATAACGGAAGAACTGAGACAACATGTCTTTTCTGATAGAAAGGACAGACTTCCATATTCCTTCATGATCCTTATTGAAGAAAATTCTGTAGCTTGAGAGCCTGTGGAACTGCACAAAAACACGGCACCAACAAACACACAAAATAACACCCCTACTGTTAATGTCCTGAACGACTCGAAGAACGGAACAGACAAAAAGTGTTTCCAAACTGTTGTAACCTATTCGAGGTTCTGTGTACAGAAAAAATGTTTTCACCAGATCCCGGAGAGGTTTACATCGTTTTTGCCACATCTCAAAACACGCCAAGCCATTGCCGTGGGTGTTTCAAGCCCCAGCCGCTCAGCTGCTCTGCCTTATAGATATGGCGCTTGCAGAAAATAACGCAAGGAAAGACAACATCAAAGAAAGCTCATTTCCTTGCTACAAACCTACATATAGTCAACAAGAAAAATAGGTAGTAAAGAAAATCAGAATGGATTACGACTGATGGCGAGATCTTCGCGACAAACACACATCAGAAGTATTTCTCTACAATCAAAATGAAAAACTCTCTCATCTCGACTGCAAACTCAGAGAAAATGGAAAAAGGTACGAAAACATCCGGCAAGGCAAAGGATTATTTCCTTGCGAACAACAATGCAAAGGCCAAACGATCCGAAATCGCCACTGAAAGACGCAAGGCACTGTAAGTACGCGGCCCAAGTTGATGAAGTTCGCGATGAAGCAACATACTCTACACACTACACAATGTTTCCTGCACGCACTTCAGAAGCCGTTACGCCGCAACCTGAGATGAAAGGCTTTGAAGGGGGTGTCTTTATACCTCAGAAACCGGGCTCGGTTGCGGTGGCTGGCCTTCTCAGACCTAAGATTCCGTTCGGAGAAATCCGAGGCTATGTTTTGTATCGTTCGACAACAGACCCACAGTGGTTTCGTCGCACAAGAATTGACAAGAACAGAGGATGAGGAGTGAGAAGCACACGTTCTTCTGTCTGTCTGTGAGCTCTCGCTGCTCGGCGAGAGATGTTGACACCTTTGGCACAGATCGACCAATATGTGCAACTTGTGTGATTGATTACCTCTTGTGGAGAAAGCTTATGAGGATTCCTTTTTTGTTTCCTGGTGCCTTGGTAGGGGAGAGTTTCCCGTATCTCTCGGCAACGGTTGTTGGCTCTGTTTTTCCTTTATATGCAGTCGGATGATATCGCTTCTGTTTTTGTCAAAATGCATTGAGCAGCTCTTGAGCTTGCAGTGTGACACGTAACAAAGGTTGCAGTTTGCGACATCGATGTGCAGCGAATTGGATGTTCCATTCCTTGTCCTGGCATCTCTTTCCATGTTTGTATGTGTTGAGTGGCAATGTGGTTTTTCCTGAATCCTTGTCTTGAACCTTCTGGCTTAACCGTAAGGTTCTATCACCACGATCTTGAGAGAATTCCGGGAGAAAGGAAAGAGCATGAAGAGGTCATTGAGCCTTTGCTCTTTTCAGACATGGCCTCACTGTTGGTCCACAGCCTGGGTTTGGAAAAAAGAATCCCGCACTTCAGAAGCCATTTATTCTTAATTACTGAGTCATAAACCACATCAGGAGCATGGAATTCAGCAGCAGGAGTGGTGGAGCTGCAGTGTTGTGGGTGGGGTAGGATTTCTACACATGAAACACAGTGTCAGACATAAGGTCTTCCATTCTGACATCAGCTGCTGATATGCCATTGATGAAAGAAAAAAAAGGGGTCAATGCAATGGCATAATCTTAAGCACATGCTGTTGCATCTGTTCTTTGGGGAAAAAGAGGTGAAATGCCTGATATCATATGTTTGATGCAAAAGGCTGGTTGTTGCATATGCTGGTTAGAAAGTGCCCATACATATGTGCAGAATTGCAATAAACTTGGCTGCAAAAAGGACTGTGCTGAATGGTTTTCCATGTGCAACCCAAGCTCATCAGTATTGACATGATGTACACTGAATCTTGTCACCCCTATGTCTATTATTTTGAGTAATGTTTTGTTTCTTCTTTTGCCCCAGACTCTTTGTAAAGCCTTTTGCAGTCACATAGTGAAGGAGTTGTTCTTCAATCACTCTTATTGATTTTCAATGCTTTACTAATCAATAAGCAAAGTCATACAGGAAATGCTCTCCTGAAGAGATTGAAGGTTTAACTTTAGAAAGATGAATTTAGTCCACCATGTTGGTCCCAGGGCAAGCTTGAAATCTACTAGTCCTTGGTCCTCCAAACAACTTGCCCTAGCTTAACTTGGCCTAGCTAGATTTAACTTATGAATGATTGCAGATACCATTGGACATGGACATTGAAGATGTGATAGTTGTAGAATGCGTGTATTCATGAAGCTCATTCACACGGAGTTTTCTGTGTGAAATTGTCAAATCAACTTGTTTATCCAATTATTTCCCAGTGAATATTGTAGGTTGTTGTAATCTTAGTCAGTCAAACGGATTTGAAATGAAATCTTCAAATCATGAATCACCTTAACACATTTCTTGTGAGGTCTTTGGTTCCAAATTTGTGTAGATGAAGAAGTTGGATGCAAATCAAGCCCCATCATTAAGGGCCTGCTTACCACCCAAATGCTTTGATTATTATGTACATCATTGTAGTGTTGCCTTTGACAAATGTTTCATTTTGTTGGCTTTAATACACATTAATAAACTACTTTTACATTAGATTGGGCCATTTGTCATTTCTCATAATGGTCCACCTTCATCACCCTTAGTAATTGAATGTCTATTGGGTGGCACTTTTGCACACCACCATTGTTGGAAATTCCATGATAATTGTCACATTCTTAATGAATTGATTAGTAGCATTGCATGATGTCCTTCCCACCTTGCCATCCTAGCTTAAATATGAGGTCATGTTCACCTAAAGACATTTCATAAATCTTTCAGGAGAGAGGATGGATCTTGCAGTCGTACATAATGAAATTTTGCATCAATTATAATGACTTTTAGCCAGATTGCCGTTTAGGTTGCAAGCATCCAAAATCCCTTGAAGGTCATGCCATAGGGATGTTGAGAAACTTTGCTGGGAGTTTTTCTCAGATCCATCACAATGGTGGGATCACTGGTCAGAAAAGGTAATGAGATCATTTTTTCTTGTAATTCTCTTGCTGATGCAGGAAGTTAGTGCATGGTCACTTGTTGTTGGTTCTGGTAGTTTTGGACATCTGGTCAAAGGCAAATGTCAGGTATCCAGATTTCAAACATAGGAAGACACAGAAGGCACTCTGGCTCAACAACAAAAGGAAACCCGACTGGGTGGAATCGGAACTGGCTGCATTGCCACCAGGGACTCTACAAGCAAGCTTCTTTTCATGGAATGTGCGGCTTGCAAGATATGTTAAGACAGAGCAACCTCCAAAGACAATGGAACTTTTCCGAAAAATTCAGCAAGAAGGCATGGTTCCAGACAAGTTCACTTTTGTGCCAGTGCTCTATGCATGCGCACAAGCACTTGAAGAGGGCAGATGTGTCCATTTGCAGATCATGGAGAGAGGTTTTGAGTCAATTCTTTATGTAGGAAATAGCCTCATTGACATGTATGCCAAGTGTGGGAACTTTGAGGATGCTTTGAAGGTATTTAACAAGATGTTGACACATGATGTGGTTTCTTGGAATGTCAAATGTAGGCAAGCAAAGAAGGCATTGGAACTATTTCAACAAATGCAACAGGAAGGATTGGATGCAGACAGGGTCTTCTTAGCAGTTCTAAATGCATATGTTATTGAAGTGGCACTTAAAGAAGGCAGACAGATCCACAATCACATCATAAAAAGAGGTTATGAGTCTGATGTTTTTGTGGGTAGTAGTCTTGTTGACATGTATGCCAAATGTGGGAGCATAGAAGATGCCCAGAGGGTGTTCCATAAGATGCCCCATGCGCAATGTTGTCTCTTGGAGTGCAATGATTTGGGGACATGTGAAATGTAGGCAGGGACAAAAAGCATTGGAACTATATCAACAAATGCAAGTCGAAGGTGTGAAGCCAGAACCTGTCACCTTTATGGGGGTTTTGAATGCATATGCCAGTGTAGGGTGGCTTGAAGAAAGCAGATGTGTCCATGAGCTTATTATTCAAAGGGGTTATGTATCTGATCTGTTGGTGGGTAGTGGTTGACATGTATGCCAAATGTGGGGGCATAGAGGATGCTCAAAGTGTGTTCAATAAATGTCCACACACAATGCTGTCACTTGGAATGCAATGCTTGCAGGATATGCCATTCATGGACATGCTAAGCAGGCTTTTGAACCGATGTGTGAAGAAGGGGTAGAGATGGGTGTGGTCAATTTTGTTTCCCTTCTGTCAATGTGCAGCCATGCAGGTCTAGTGGATGGAGGCCTGGTCTATTTTGATTCCATGAGTTTAGTTCATGATGTTTCTCCAACAGTTGAGCACTATGCCTGTATGGTTGATCTTTTTGGTTGTGCTGGCCATCTGCATGAAGCAGAGGAGCTGATCAAAACCATGTCCTTTGAACCCAATGCTCCTGTGTGGAAGGCACTGGTTGGTGCTTGTAGAGTTTATGGTGATGTGGAGATGGGAGAACAAATCGGAGAACAAGTTCTTAGATTGGACCCTGGAAATGCTGCAGGCTATGATGCCAGCAAACAGATATGAAGCTGCTGGCAACTGGGATAGCTGGGCAAATATTCAGTGACTGAGGTTGGAAAGGGGTGTGCAGAAACAACCATGGTGCACATGGATTGAGCTGAACAAGAGGGTGCATTCTTTCACAGTAGATGACCAAGAGCATCTGCAGATAATTGAAATCTGTGCAGAACTGAAAAGGTTGTCTGGCCAAATGAAGGATCTAGGATATGTGCCAGATATCAAGTTTCTGTTACATGATGTAGAGGATGAAGACAAGATGTTGTGTTTGGGTCATCACAGTGAGAATCCGGCAATTGCATTTGCCCTGATCAGCACACCTCCTGGTACTACACTTCGCATCTTCAAAAATTTGCGGATGTGTGGTGACTGCCATTGTGCCATCAAGGTTATTTGGAAGATAGTTGTCAGAAAGATCATTGTGAGGGATGCCAATTGCTTCCATCACTTTGAAAATGGTCTTTGTTCTTGCAGGAATTATTGGAAACATCAATGGTGTCCTCATAGTGCCCTGGATCCGCCTACATCATATCTCCTTCCATCACACTGATAGCCAGATGCAAAGGGTGTGTGCCTGTTGGGAACACCTTGGATTCTCCAACACCCATCACACAGTTTTAGAGTGTTGGAAATTTTCCTGCCTCCATGATCAGGCATAAATGTTAATCTGGGCTTTTGCCATATCTATTCAACAAATAGGACATCATGACTGCTCTGCTCTCCAGTGACCTAGAAGCTCTGCCGCAATTGCAAAGACAACACATCTGCTTGCAGGGTAACTTCACTGAGCACAATGTAAAGCATGTGTGATGAAGAAACTTAAGAAAAGGAAGATAGGGTCCAGGCAGTTGGCAAAGCTTGGGTGTCTGCTGTAAGGCCTATGTTTGAGTCTCTCTTGCTTCTCTTCCTCTTCTCAGCCTCTGTGGTCTGTTCATCCAAGCAGGCAAGGAGAGCATCTGAGGAGCAATAGCTGGAAGTGTCCCAGGGTATCCCGGTTCAGGCTTTCTTCATCTTGGCCTAGGCCAATGAGGAACTGTTGATTCTGATTGCCTTTGCAAATTTGGGAGGAAGGGTGATTCAATTGTTATACAGGACAGAGGGTGATTCACCAAGTTCAAGGCTGTGAGGTATACTAGCAGAGGGTTGGCTGAATGACAGGATTGCATGAGAAGAGCAAATGGTGCAGGCCAGAATATGGCTAAGGATCCAGTTACAATTGTGGCATCCATGAGAGTGAGTTGCAAAAATATTTGCAATAAGAGCACTGAGCAGTCTTCCAACACTTCAATGGCTACATCTACACACACTTCTCTCTCCTATGGTAACCAACCTTTTCCAGAACTAGAAACTCAGCTCATTCAGGTTTTGTGCTTGTAGTATATTTTTGAATGCTGTCAGAGACAATGTACTCTGCCAGAGGAACAGAAGTCTGTCCAACAATGTGCCTACATTCATCTCTCTTCCTCTACCATGGAACATTTAGTGTTGAAAGTATACATGTTGCTGCATGCTATCTCTCTATAGTGATTATGATTTTTCATCAGCTTTGGCAAAAAGTAATCCCATGCAAAACAATTTCATGATGTTCAGCACACATTTGTGTGGATCTGATGGCTAGATCACTTGGGGTTGTGCGTTATATGAGGTCTTGTCTTTCCCAATTTTACAGTGCTCTGCTTTACATACTTTTCTAGCTCTCAGAGGTTGCAATGTTTTTCTATCTTACGTTATCTGGAGAATATCTTTACTGATGATGTTCACACTGTCCAGATTGACATGTCCTGGAATAGAGACCATTGTCCATGAAAAAAAATCATGTTTAGTATAATGAGCAATGTGTTAAACATGCTATGCAGATGAGTAGACTCATCTATGAGAAAGTTCTGAGATACAGACAGTAGAATCTGGGAGAAGCCATCAACGTGGTCAGAGGTTGTTTATCAGAGATTGTAATATGAAGCCAGATTTACTTGGAGAAAGAGAAAGAGCAAGTGGTAAGTTTCACTGGGCTCAGACTGCAGCTAATAGAATGGATTTTTATGAAAACTGTGCAGACATAACTGAGATTTTGACTGGGAATGGCAATAAGGTTATGGCTGCACTCATTCTTGCCAGTGTTAGTTTCAGTCTTGCTAGAACTGATAAAAATGGGGCCTTCAAAGTGTTCTTTTTTAGTTTTCTCTACCTCATAGATATGTTCTTGTGGCTAAAGTGGATGTGCTGCATTGAAGTAATTCCTATTGATATGCTTTAGGGAAATATTGAGGTGCGGGCCTTAACCACTAACCCTCTATGTAGGCCTCTCTATGCCCGCCTGATTGCAAAATGAAATGAAGCTCTACTGTCATGAGCTTGTCACAGCTTTAAAGAGAATACTATCGGCTGTATGTCTTATCTATGTCTCTTGGGTGCTTGTCAACATGATGACTGAGGCTTCTTACTACTTCTCGATGTGTGACAGAAACGCAGGATGCAGGTGTTTGTACAACTGTTTGCCTGAAGTTTTGGGCAGGTTGTTGCCTACTTATCTACACCCGTTGTTGAGAGCTGATGAAGTCAGTGCAGAGCTAGACACTGCTATTTATGATGAAGGTGAGGTTCTGATATCTGAATGGTTCTGCAATCTCATAAATGGCTCTGCAATCAGAATGCTTCTGCAATCTCATAAATTTTCTCTCATTGGTTCTGACAATTGTAAACAAACAAATCAATAAAATGTCACATCAGTTACAAAAGTCTCATATCAGGAGCTAATTATGTGCCATTTGCAAGAAAACTGTTTTGAAATTGCTGGTAGTAGAATTTACAAGGGACAAACTTAATTGAGAAAAATCCAACAATTCAAATTAGGATAATTCACGTGGTAGTGGTGATTTTTCACATGTGTACATTGTCATGCTGCAATATTTTAGATTCAAGGCCGATGGATACAAATGGCCCAGTAACACAAACATTGCACCCATCACATCACATTTTCAATAGGTCTCTGCAAACAACACTCCAAATCCTGGACTCATCTTCCTTGATTATTTCACAATTGTATCAACCTAACAGCTAGCTGCAAACCCAACCTAGAACTCACAGGAAATGCTGTCAGCAAAATATGGCATGCATCTGCTCCAAAAGCGGCCCATATGAATTTTTGTGAGCATTATGCCAGTGAGGTCGACACAGCAGACACATTCCTCAAAGAAAACGATGCGAACATCACCATTTATACCAGCAATTCCGTGCAGATAGCCGATACCCATCGAGGGGAGGAGGAAAGGAAACCCTAAAATCCACTTGAGCCGCGACATCCAAGGATTTTTTTGGATAGAATAGTAGGTACAATTAGTAAGCGCAAGCTCTTGCGATGGCGTGTGGCTACAATGCGAAACATTTTTTTGTCTCATACCCAACAATAAACAAGTGTTACCCAAAACTCAAGGTCACCCACTTCTTTCTCGGTTCCCAACCAAAATCCCCAGGCCGTCAGTTACCGGAAATAGCTTCGGCGCCTGGCGGCCTCTTGCTGGTGACCTCGTCCATAATCTACTATGATTTTATTCTAGGGGAAGGGCCTTTCTTTTGAACCTTGCAAGAGTTTTTTGATAGCTTCCACTCAGCCTAATGACCTTCTGACAGATCCTCAAATCCTGGAATGTTCTCAAGGTAGGGCCTTCTGTCCTGCAGAAGCACTCCTAACAGGTACCTCAAATCCCGGGAAGGTTCTGAAGACAGGACCTTCTCTTGGAGGGGGAGGACACAGGACACGGTTCTTGATCTTGGTATTGTTGTTGACGATATTGCTGCGAGAGTTGGAACAGCGACGGACACGAGAAGGAGAAGAAGTATACAACAACGGTGGAGAGCTCGAACGGCAGACGAATTTGTTGTCTCTCGAAGGCGAACAACAGCGATAGCAACGCGAGCATCTTTTGGATGCAGATCTGAAGGGGAGTACCTAATTGGAAGAAGCTCTTTGACATGAATGTCGTCCAAGAGAAAGCATCGCAGGGGCCTGAACAGAGCCACAGCCGGGATGAAGAAGGGCAACCATCGAACAATAATAATGAAGAAGAAGAAGGAGAGCAACAACAAGAACGAAGGCATTTTTCAGACTCGTCTCGCACGTTTTCCTTATTTCCAGGAGACGAGATTTCGAATGATTTAGGATGGCATCAACAATCTGGTGCACTCGAAACTTTCAATGACACATCACATGTTGCGAAGACCTTGATAATTGACGATGAAATCTCAAGTCTAGATGCCTCAAGTTCATCTTCGCAAGGAGATGGTAATCGAGCTCTTCTTGTTGCGCATTACGATGTGTCTTCTTCGACGACGGAGAACACCCAATTTGCTGGGATGTCAAGAGACGCAGAAGACCGGTTGAGTAATGTGCCTTCAAAACCAGCGGCTAAACTAGCGTGCGTGAAACGCAGCGTGCCGCAACGGCTCATGATCGAGAACCTAACATCTCGTGAAAATTTGATGCGGAGCCCATCTAGTTGTATAGTGGGGAGAAAAAGAAGGATGTCCGACCCCGGGACGCTGGTTGTGAACCTGGATCGCGTAAGCACCTCCATGTACAGCGAGACTCCCACAGTACAGACTCCCCGCTGGGATAGCTGGCAAGAATTCGCAATTGTGGTACTTGCGCAAGAGAATAAACCCAACTTTGTTTTCATTCAAACCATTCCAGAAACATGTTTCAGCATGTTCTACTACACATTGAAGTCCTTGGCTGCTTCTACTACGTTTTCACGTGCTGCTTAGTTACTCAACTATATTGTTTGAAGAGGTACATACATGTCTGTGCACTCAGAAGGGAAAAGGCACTTTCTTTGTAAAATGCAGAATTCGCCGACGACCCCGGCAGGTGTAGAAACTGAGCAGACATCTCAGAAACTGAAAGAAGTAATTCGTTATCTCCCCAAACTGCTGCTCCGGAAAGCACTCTCGGATCCAGGTTTGACCCTCTGGCCGTGTTGCTTAGAAAGTAACTTTCTTCTGCAGCCCAGATGAAACCCATTCTGCCACAGACATTGCAAGTAATGTAAAAAAATACCAGAGGGTTTCTTGGCTTGAACGTTGAAGAGGTTCATGTCTGCATTCCTCCATCCCATATTGTGCCAGGGCTTAGAAAAATTCACGGTTCTCTGTTTAGACATCGTGATCAGGAGCTAATGCAGAGAGTTTTGGTAGATTGTCCTTGCCGCTATCCATAGATATAGGTGAAGATCTCACACTTTGCGACAATCACAATCCTTAGATCACACTCCATTCTGTTGTACTTTGGTTGAGGTATCACTGGAATAGTTGTTGGTTGCCACATTACATTTTATCTGCGGATGTTATCCTTCGTGCAACCTCACTGTTGTCTTTATACAGTTTTAAGCTCCTCCCACAATACAGAATCCATAGTAGCTTTGTCTACAATTTGACAATTTCTGAACAACCAATCTTCATCTCCGATCATTGCAGATACTGTTGCTACACAACCAGCGATAGATGTGTTTCAAGCAGCTGTACTTATCGCTGATATAACTGGATTCACACCACTTACTGAGCGTGCCTTGACATCAAAACGTGGATCAGAGCTTGTGGAAGAACTCACTGTTAGTATGAACAATTACTTCGATGAGGTTTGCCTTCAATTCTTCATAAAAAGCTTATGCCCTTCTAACTGCAATAATGCTTTTGAAGTGAACTCCTGTTGTGTGTACATATGAATTCATGACCAAAATACCGCCCCCCCATTATCCCATCTAGTGTCCACTACATACTGAGATCACATCAACAGTTTCAGGGTTATGTTTTTAGTAGTCCTTTTGAGTTGTACATGGAAGACTCTACCTCTCTGTGCCTACAAAATGGTTTTGATTTGTTGACTTTTTCCCAACCTACCACACACTATCGGATCCTTTTTGGATACAAAAGGTGCAACTGCACATGGTGGCGTTTCTCCTGTTCCCTGCCACCTTTTTTCTTTGTAGCTCTGGGTTGCAGTTGATTCCTTCAATTGGGGCCTCAGAAGAATTGAAATACACTTTATTTGTACTCTCAAAGCTTTGGTTGTGCTCTTCCTTGTAGGGAGAAGAAATTATCTCATCTCTATCAGCTTGTTGCATTTGCTTGCTAACTCAGCTCCTAAACAGTGTCATCTGGTTGTAGGCCATTGAACTGGTTTTGAACTATGGTGGTGACATCACAAAGGTCAAGACCTCATCCTCTCTCATACCAGTTGTTGCTAAAAGCTATAAGAAACATCAGAGATCTTTGTAAATTGTATGCCTTGCAAATCTAGGTGATTAGTATTTTTTGTTGTTCCAACACACGATCATCAATTCTCCTGTAAAATGTTCCAAACTTCAAAGGGCTTTCAATTTTGGACAGTTTGCTGGTGACTCCATGATTGTGTGCTTCCCTGTTGACGTAGCAAGCAATGAGGTGATGTTCACTCACCAATGACCTTTAACATCTGTATGGACTGACTACATTTAATCTGAATGAAGGTTTGACCTAGATGTTTGCTTGTAAACTATCATGTTGCTATTACATTCTCATTTCACAGGGAGCTATATATCAGGGTTAGCATAGTAATCCAGCATTAGAATGAACAACATTCTCTTTTTTTTGGATATACAACGGTCCTTGTGGGCAATTTTGTTGCTCAACATTTAAGTATGCCTGTCACTATTCTTGTTTGTGTTCTCCATGCATTCTAGAAAGCAAAGAGATGTCCCTCTTCACTAATCGTAATCAGCTGCTTGATGGCTTATTGCTATCATCCCTATTGACAAATCTGATGCTCAGATTTATGCATATGGTGCTTTTTTGGACTATGTTTTGTTTTTCAGAGTCAATCAAAGTGTGCTCTCCGTGCTGCTGCATGTGGTTTTGATCTGGTCTCCAATCTTGGTGCTTACACTCCCCAGGCATGCTTTCTATAGTTGAATTTCTGACTATTACTTAATGAATTGTCATAGCAACTGGGTCAAGGCAATCATGTAAGTTCAATTAGCAGCCATGTCTATTTCCTTCATGTTGAACTTTACCATTGAGGACTTATGTAGCTACTTTGCAATCAAATCAAAACCAATGCCACCTACTACACAGCATATCTCCACTCCAGAAATGAATGTCTCTAGAAATATCTATATCTGAAGACTTTGATTCTTACAGTATTTTCCCTTGCAAAGAATGGTTAAGACTCCAGGCCTCTCCCTTACCTTGATGCAATGTCAATGACAATTGGCATTACTGGAACATGGGTTCTGCTTACCACTACCAAACTGTTGCAGCTAGGAGGCTATGGTCACACTTCAAACAAATGCAACAATCAGGAAGAAGAGGATTGCTTGCCAAGGGCTTCAACCAGTTCCACAAGAATGAAGGGCACCTTTGATTCTGTGCATGTCTTGGTAGCAGACGGGTTGGTGCTTAATCGTGTGGTGTTAAGCAGAATGCTGGGTAAACTCAACTGCAAGGTAAGTCTGATGTTTTAGTCCTATATTGCTTATCCCAAAAACATCACAATAGCCAAGCTTTGGGATAATATCCTTGAAATCACTCACCACTGCAAAAATAGATGAATGTTCAGATAGACAGTTTTCAATTTTTAGAGGCAGGAGACAAAGATTCGAAAGTGGACTAATTCTGCATCCAACTGGAAACATCTGTGCACCTTGTTATGTTGTACATTGCTACTCTCATGTATAAGAAAGAGGTGACATATTGCAAATGGCAGCAAGTTACAAGCATCCCATGAGTGTTGTAGAGGGGTTGGCCACATGATCCCCTTACAAAGTGGTCCTGGGGTGTAGTCTTTCCAGAGAAAGCATGATATTGATTACTACTGTAGCCAAACCCAGGCTGCCTATGTTTATAGGGGTATATCTTGGTCATCTGCTTTTCCAGTGGGAAAATACAGGCTAGATTTGTTGTACTGGGGTACAAAAAGGAGACTTCAAAGAATGAGAGCTAGTCCATTACTTACATATAGTAAGAAACCTGGTCTTTTATGGTGAAGAGGCACCATAAACATGCCCTCATCAATCTCATTCTTGCATTATGTAAGAGTTCTTGTTTGCTAGAGACACCTCAAAGAGTGCTAGGCCAAAGAGCCACACAACTTTAAACAGAGAGAACCACTAAATCAGGGTCAATCTCACCTGTTTGTTACAGGACCTGTGTAAGTTACATCTGTGAAGATGGAAGCTGAATCTGATGTGAAGAATTAGAATGCCACAGGTAGTGCTTGCTGCAAATGGAAGGGATGCTGTGGCAGCACATGGCAAGCAGACATTCCAGCTGATATTTATGGATGTAAACATCCCCATCATGGATGGCTTTGAGGCAACCCGTCAGATTCGACAAAATCCTGTGTGGCCTGGTGAGCAAAAGATGTACCATCCCTGGAAACTTCTGAATCTAGGTCCTATAATGAAAGACAGAATTTTTTCATAACCTTTTGGCAGCAGATGCTGCAGTTACCCTCAATGATATTATACAAAGACAGTTCTTATAAGTCTTAACAAAACTGATGGACAAGTGAGCTCTCAATACATCCTCTAACTTAGTTTTCTAATCTGAGTCATCATAGATGATCTGGTGTATCTACGCAAAAAATGATGTGGAATTTGTGACAAATTCACTGCACAGATATGTCCTCATGTGCAGACCGCCTCCAAAAGGTCCAAGTGTGCAACTGGGGAGAAATTTATATTTGATCAGAAGATCCATGTCCCAATCTTTATCACCAATCCAGTATTTAGTTTGAAGTCGCACCTTCTTACACATAGCAAGCAAGAAGCAGCATGTTGTTAGTTCCAGAAAGTAGTACTGTCTCAGTCTATAGTCCAGATGAATCCATCTTCTGTGTGAGGCATGTGAACACTCTACTTATGCTCTTGATAAACAAGTTCAACAGAGGTGCTGCACTTTGAATGTTGTTATTAAGTTCCACTGGTGCTGATTGAGACCTTTTTGAGGATGCTACAACTGATTTAGGAATTTCCAGCTGGTTATGCAAGATTCTGGTGAATAGTATGTGATTACATATGATGAGTGGTGTGAACAAGAGAAATGACAAGAAGAAATTCCAAGGAGGGCTGTTGTTTAGAACCTGTAGACCATACAGATCACCCATGTCCAGACCACTAATTCATTGAGTGTCAAAGAGGTTGAAACTCGAAAACGTGAGGAAGAATCCAAAACCATCAGTAGCGCATCTTTTGTAGTACTAAAGGCCAGGACAAGTTTTTCCAAATTGTATTTCACTTTTTAAATGCTGAAAGAAGCCTCCTGTCTATGGTATGTGGATAAATGTCATCCCTTTGCAGCTGTAATGAAATCAATAACCTGGTGCCTTTGTCTGGGTGTTTCTCTTGAGGCCAAGTTCAGACAGGCAAACCAATCATCATTGGGGTACGTACTGTTACTCACTGACTTTAGAGGGCTTGTAAAATTCAACTCAGCTTTATTGTACAGAACATAACCAGAAATTGAAGGGTTTGATGCCATTGTCAATTGAGTGTTGCTTGCAAGTCTGGGTAATCTCCTTTTATTTCTCACTGGATTCACTCTCTAAGGCCCATAAAGACCTCACAATTAATTGCAGTTATTCCTATCTGATTCTTTCTGCAAATCGACATCTGAGCTCAATTATCCATGAGTTTTTTCCACTACAAGGGTGTGTCTGACTCAGTTCTAGAAATGCATGTAATGCCTGGCAGGTCTGTGGAAGCTACAATGATGAGCTCAAGAAGTCTTCTATGGCATCAGGAATGGATGATTTGCTGATAAAGCCCCTCACTATGACACAACTGGTCAACATTCTGCAAACATATACCGAGCATAGTCAACAGGTTTCATCTGTTCCCCATGATAGTAATGGTGCAGTCAAGAACACTCCAAGCACGCACCAATCTTCCTGCCAGAGAACATTGATGCACAAGGTGGTCCTCCACCACACCTCTGAGTTGGGTTCCTGCAAACTAGCTATACCAACAGAGACTCCCCTTACTCTTACACTGAAAGTGATGATTGGCATGGGAGAGGTACATCCATTCATTTGACATTTTATTCTGGATGCTGGATTTGATGTTGAGTCAGCATAGATCAATCCCAGTGATGGAATTGCACATCCTCGATGCAGTGAAGACAACGATGAAAGCGGGTCATTCTGTAACCTGACAGGTGTGCACTTTGAGTGTTGGCGGTGGAGTGCAAGTTCCAACTGGACAGCCACGTTGGGAGTTTTTCATGGCTGATATCCCTTCACCTCCTGGAACCACCACCCACAACCCTATGGACCAACTACGTTGTTGTGAGGAGCTGGCAAAGTCTGGTAAGTAGAACAAACCTTATGAGTTGAACTTTGTTTGGATAATTATTTCACCAAGAAAGTTTCAGTTTGTCTCCCTTTGGACATTGTGCATCTTCTTGTCAGATCTTACTGATTACCTTCATTTATTTGTCCAAACATGAGATGTGCTTCCATAAAGGCCAAACATCCAACCTGAACATGTTTGTATTTGAAACTGCAGGGGATGTCATTTTGTCTCCAGAGGCATGGACCCATATTTTAAAGGAGTGTGATGGTGAGGTGTTAAAGGGGGGCTTTGTGCGGCTTGGTCACATATTTGGCAATATCAGTGTTCCTCTTTCTCAGCGCAGTTGGTGTAATATTGAAGACCAACTAGTCCCTAAAATTGTGAACACCTTGAAACGGTAGGATGTCAGCCCATTTCAGTCAATGTAACAGATGCAGGTAGTAGGCAGAGTTTGTACTTCAAGCATGATTTCCTAATATCAAAGAGGTCTGATTGTCATTGTCTCTGCTGGAATTTCTTTCCCTTAGTAGTCAGCAGAGAGACAATCTCAGGTACAGGTCTGGAATAGCCTAATGTAGATACATGGTCATATATTTACATCGAGCATTTGGACCCAACTCAAAACTGATACACAGCAGCTGGTTGATGGTGAAATGGAGTGAAAAGGCCCAAAAAGCATATGAGACCATTGGCTATGTAGAAAGAGGGATAGAAGCATAGCCAACTAAGAGGGTGTTGCTTTCTACTTTGCTTAGGTATTTACCAGAAGTGTTGAGAAGCAACATAGGTTCTAGCCCCATGAGTGTGATACAAGCAGAAATGCGGAATATTACCTGCATTTTCTTGGGGCTTCCTTCTTTGTCTTCATATAAGGAGTGTCGCTTGTCCCACCTCCAGTGTGTGCAGACTGCCATGCTATCAGTACAGCAACCTCTCCGTCAGTATGAGGGGGCACTTGCACAGTTTCGAATGGATGAAAAAGGTTAGGGGCCCATTGCTTTTTATGATGACTCTGTAATGCTTTTCTTGCAGTGAGACTGAGTACACACCAGAAAAGATCAACAAATTGAGCATTACTAATGTGTGGCTTAGGAGATGCTGGTCCCTATGTCTAACATTCACTAAGAATGCACAGACTGGTGTATGGCAGGTTACCTAATGATTTGTGCATTTGGGCTTCCGGGAAATCTACATGAAGATGATCCAAAAAGAGCAGTTCAAACAGCATTGGCTATCAGGGAAAACCTTAAGGAGCAAGGGCAAGATAGTGCAATTGGTGTTACAACTGGCAAACTTCTTTGCACTCTTGTAGGTGGCAAGAAGCGTTGTGAATATACAGTGTTTGGGGACGCCATCAATTTGAGTGCTCGCCTCATGATGAAGGCCAAGAATGAGGTACAAAGAGATAATATTTGATTAGACAACCCAGGGGAGATCATGTGCTTCAGCAGTAAAATTCATCACAAAGATTGGTATGCCATTTGACATGTAATATGTGGGATGTGATGGACAAAAGATACTCTTGCTGTTAATTGCAACCATTGCCTTGCAACCTGCTAACCATACGTCCTCTGTCCAGTTTGGATGTATGGATAGGACTTGCAGGAATAGCATCAAGTTTGGGAGGGGGGGCTACTGGGGGGAGGAAACAGAACGGTGACCTCAGTTTCCTGGACTGCTCAACTTCATAGACAAGAGCTTACCTTAACACATATTACTAGCTTGGCCTGTTCTTTAAACATTTTAGGACTGCCCATCACAAGATGAGAGTATATTTAACCCATTCTGTCCTAGCATCCACTTCAGACCTCCCCTTCACTCCCCAACCACTAGCTCTTACAGCACCAGTGAACATATCAATGTATCTCAAAGTATATCATCCCCCCCACGGATGCCCATCCCTACAGTAGTTGTCTTGTCCACTAGTACTGGGATTGGTTGGTCTATCCCTGGTTACCTTTTGTGATATATCCACATGAACCTGGTTGATGAAAACACTGAAGAGCAGTGCAGAAAAACCTTCCATCTTACAATCTTGGGCAGGGTTTTGACATAATCTAATAAATTAAATTGTGACACAGGCTTGAGAGATAGAATGTGACTACTTGTGTTATAATAAAAAATGTGCTTATTGATGAATTTATCTCTGTGCCACTGTTGACATCTTCAAGGTTTGTGTCTCTTTGTCGCATTCCTAACTGGAGAGAAGTGCATTACTGAGCTGCAGATACTTGCAGACATGGAGACCTACAAAGCTACCTCAAACTTGTTCAACTACCTGGCACTCCCACCAATGACACTGAAGGGGAAAAAGAGAGCTACTTACGTCTACTGTGTGTTAAGTGCCACACCACAGGCCAATATTGCCAACCACATACCTCCTTCAGAGGATCCTGAGCATGCTCCAGAGGACCTTTTGATTGGAAGGGAAGTGGAGTACCAAATATTCATTAACACAATACACACTTTTCTCAAGCAATTTGTAGCTCTTTCACCTGTCAGAGCCATCAGTGGTAGGACAATTGTTGAAACTTTGTCTGCTGCAAGTGAGGGTAAAGCAAAAATATCTGAGGAGTTTTCAGTGGTGCAAGACGTGGTTGATGCCAGAGAGCGAGAATTTCAATATAGTAGCAGGCTCCCTGATCTAGAACCTGAAACCCACCAACCTAATGTGGAACCCTGTGCAATGATTCTGTTGATAGGGCATGCTGGAATAGGGAAATCAAAGCTGTTACAGTCAGTCATTAGTAGACTTAAAAAGGAACAATCACCTGTGCAAATTCTCCTAAGTGCTAGTGATCCTGAACATAACAATGTGTTGGTGTTTGGTCCTTGGGCAAGGCTTGTGTGTGATCTCTTGTGCTTTGACCCAAGGTCCACTCCAGAGGAGAGGGGAGCCATTGTGGCAAAGCATCTGCATGCTTCTTCAATGCAACATGCCCACTTGTTGAAGGATATCCTCAAGATCAAAATCAAGGTACCCAACTCTCTGCTGCACCGAATGTCCTTTTAGTTGAATCTCTCTCATGTGGCAATTATGCAAATTGCTCATTAAACATGCATCACATTCTGTTTTACAATTCTTACTGGCCTTTGAGTAGGGCACTTGACACCAGTGTTCATCATGGATTCTCTAAGGCCACCATCCTGTGTCCTTATCATTAATGCTGTATCTTGTGATGGCAACAAAATTTGCTTGGAAACATATTGCTTGTCATATCAACAATCAGATATTGATGATGACATTCATGCAGAAGCCTAATCAGACAACAAGTCAAATTCGATCAGCCAACAAAGGGAAGATGCTCAAGCGCTGGCAGAGTGACCCAACTCAGTCAAGTGGAAACAGCTCCATTAGCAAGAAGGTGTTGTGCGTGCTTTAACTCCCATTGCACATGTTTCTGGTATTGTTGAGAAATTCTACATGACTGTATGGATCATATTCATCTGGATTTGACAGAAATACCACCTTCTTCACCCTGCTATTTCTTGAGCTACAAAGGATTTGCTCACACTGGCATATCCCCTCCATTCTGCCCAGTGTTACATTACAACCCCAAATAGCATGTGTATGCAGTGACCATGGCTGACATTGTAGAAGGCCAATACACATATGTAATATATTTCAACCTTGTCTCTTCTCCATGTTCCAGGGTGGGAGAGGACAACGCATGTCATTCATGTCACATCTTGCTGCCCAAGGGGCACAATTTCTTTCTACTCTAACCCCCAGGAAAAGCTTTGGCTTGACCAGGAAAAGCTTTCAAGCCAAAAGAACTTCGAATGTTGGATCTGGTTCTCCAATCTTAAGTGAAACAAAGCTGGCTGCAGCCTTAAGTTCTGGTGAACAAACTGGTATATTTCTGCACAGTTGACAAGCTTCAGGACATGTATGGTGCATAATTTACCATGAAATTTCTAGTCTTAGGTGCATTCAGTAGGATAAGCTCATTTGGAAAGTGAAAGCTGAAGACTTCCATAGCTGAACCATTTGGATGTGAGTTTACTTATCTTGCAGTCACAGATTTGAGAGCTGATGTGGGTGGCAATTCTAGAAGAAATCTGATTGAGCCTCGAAAGCAGAGTAGAGACATCAAGCAACTCGATGACAAAAAGAGGGCATCAGCAGATGTCCGTGTGCAAAGAATTGGGCAGTTAATTCTGGAGCTGCTACTGTCACTTGTATTGAGGCCTTGCATTATCTTTATAGAAGATGCTCAAGTATCCTCTTTAACAATAACTCTTCCAACCCTGTACTTGTGAGATGAGATGACGAGAGAGAAAGTGTTGAAGACATCAAGATAAAAGGTTTGGATGGTTCTGATAATCTCCCTTGATAAAGACCTGACAGCTTCTGGACAAGCCATCCTGGGGTGTGCTGAAGGGTGTCAAAGATGTGCAAGGGGGTGGGATATTGGTGGTGGCTGCATGTCGCCCCTTTGGGTGCCATGCCCCAAGAGAGTACACGGCACTTCTTCAATCTGATACTACTGTGGTTATTCATCTCAGGCAAGTTCTGCTTGAAGAGAGGTATTCATATTTTGTTTGGATTGTTCTATACCTCTCATCAAAGAGGTGAAGTAGGAAATTAGTGATGAGAATGGCCCACCATAATTTCTAAATCATTGACAAGGACAGAAATCCATGAACTTCAAGAAGTTAGAGGCTCAGAGGAGTTTCTGGTGGTCTATCTAAGCATGGTGGTGAAATTTGTTCCACCAAAGTTCTAATGGGTTGTCTTTTGGGACTTTTTAGAGACTCTTATAATGTTCTGACATGAGTTTCCTCCTGTGCAAGGACAGGGAGCTGAGTGAAACAGCCACAGAGGAGCTGGTTCAGCAAAAGATTGGTAACTTGCAACAAGCACCACTGAAGATTCCAAAAGAGATATTTGACGTCATTTTCAATCGGACCCATGTATGTCCTCTTGCACTCCAATTGCACCTTGGGAACATTTACAGAGCAATTGTGTGACTGAAGCAACACAAATCACTCTTTTTTTATATCTAGTATGTGAGCCAATAGGGGCCATGATAAGTCATTGTTTTGCTAACAATGACAACTGAAAATCCATATGCTGGTTTCCATTTCCAATTTCAGTCATATGACACCAAATGTGAATGTCTGAGTTAGTCATCTCTGAGAGAAATTATTAGAAGATGCTGAAGATCACTCTATCCATATTCCTGCAGGGTCATCCACTATTTGCTGAACAGATGGCAAGTGCACTGGTTGATATATATATGAAATCTAGTGAAGCACAAGAAGGGGAGAACAGACCATCAAACATCAGCCTCAATCTCCACCAATTCAGCTTCTCACATTCTATGGAAGCTCTTATTGCATCACGTGTTGACCTTCTGGAGCCCAAGCAAGCTTTGACTCTGAAGGTTGAATGATCTCTGAACTCATCTGGTAGAAACATTGACTTGCAAACAATTCAATAAACAGGTTCTCAATGTACAGGGGAATCAAAGCTGATTTGTCTTGAAGTCTTTGACAGTAGTTTAGTGCAGTACCATCAATTGTTACATGAAAAACTCAATCTTTGACACATCTGTGATCCAGGTGGCAAGTGTCATTGGCCTCAACTTTTCAGTTGACCTACTTCTCAGTATTCTTAACAAACAGATGCAGAGGTAAGATGATGTCTCCTTTTACATATATTAAACTGCAGGTATCCAAATTCTTTGCACCCAATGGCACCCACATCACACCCAACAGATGGCAAGCAAAAGTGCATTCTTTTCTGTGACTAAGGTGACTGAACACTTGAAATTCATGATGGTGAGAGAAAATAGGGAGAAGAGAGTCATCCTGTGTGCAGAGAGATGTAAGGAGATAGAGATGGGACGGTGTACAGATGGGAACTTGTAGGAACTTTTCTTCTGAAGTAGGGGTGGGCAGAAGGCAGGGAGGATGCATGGTCATTGAGCAAAGAACGGCTGCTGGTGGCCTTGCAGAGCCTTGACAAGCTGAACTTCCTCACACACTGGCCAACTGACCCTGAAGGATTTTATTCCTTCTCTAACTCAGTATGACTTTATTTTCAACCTCTGATTGCATTTCTTGCTCAGTGATGCAATAATAAAGAGGTACTCAGGTTTGAATAGAGTTGACATCTATCTCACATAGTCATTGACTCCTGAATGATCATCTCTTGATTAGTTCTATTTTTTATTTTGTTCATTCCAATTGTTGTCATTGCCTAAATGTCCCAGGTTGATATGCTGTGGCAGGTGATCAAAGATGTGATATATGAAATGCTTCCATTTAAACAGAGGCGTCACATCCATGCCCACATTGCAAGGGAGCTCCTGAGTCAAGGCACCAGTGGGATGCAATGTGTGAGTATTGCACATCACTACACTATGGCTTGCAAGGATGTGGAAGAAATGGAAATTGATCTTGCCACCATTGCCATCGACCATTGGGAGACAGCAGTGTGTTGAATCTCAACTTTTCTTTGTAACTTGGGTTAGCATTTGATGTTTTTTACAGCCTCTGCAGATGGAGAGTAGTAGTATTGTATATACTTTATAGAACATAACTTTCAGCAATGTTCCTGGAATACTAGGTCTATGAATGTGCTTAGTCACACATCTATGGTTTGTGGTCAAGTTCATATGGGAAAATACAAAGATGCTATTCTTCATTTATGAAAGGATACCCTCTGATTTTCCATTGTTGGATGATGGTCTGCCATGTTCTGGGATCAATTTGAGATACATGCAGTTTAGAATCCAAATGTGTAGATTTTCTGATCCTTAAAATTAGCAAAAGCTCAACAGAATGGATTTTACACTACTTGAGAATGTTGGTTCTGAAAAAAAAGTATTGACTACCTCCTATATAGAAGTGAAGTCCTCATTAGTGTAGTCTGTTCAAATTTTGGGCATCCAATTAAAGGAAATACGCTTCCTCTGGGAATTCCTCTTCAGATGAGTCAGTTACTGAAAGTTGAAGTGAATAATCTAGAATCTTGCCCTGAAGGACTTTGATGTACTTCTGACGACAGGCTTCAAGTGCACTTTTCAACTTTGGACAGTACAGAAGTGCCATCCAGTACTATAAGAATGCTCTTTCTCTTGGAACCATTGTTCAGGAGCACATCAACCTGATGCGGCTTGCCACCTGGCATCAACATCTTGCAAGAGCTTATGTGGCACTGGGGGACATCGACAACAGTTGGCAGCACAATCTGCTGGCTCTTGAAATAATTGGAGAGCACCTTCCAGCCAATTTCTCAGTTCAGTGGTACAGCACATTTCCATGTGTGGATTGTGTATCATTTTTCAAACTGACATTTGGAGTCTTCAAGCTTTGCAAAAGAGGCGATATTTGTGCTGGTTTTGGGGTTGGAAAGGCCTTCAGATGTGGAGCATTGTCACAGCTTGCAACTCTTGCTATCCTAAGGGTAATGTATGAGTTTTTCCCTCAAAGTATCTTTGTGTCCTTTATAGCTGCATGCATACTGCCATTATCTAGATGTACCATGGGACAAACAAGTAAGAATGGGCTCATCAAATTGCTAACTCCAATGCAACAATCTTCTGGTGCAATCAACTTACAGGAGGACCTTCAAGCAGCAAAGTATTTGAGCCATCAATGCTTATCCGTGGCTCTAAGTGCAGGCAAAGAACTGCGATTAGAAGTGGCCAGAGCACACTCTGTGCTGGCTCTGGTGGCTGGTAATACACATGTAGCCAAGTGCCACTTGAGAGTATGTTTGGAAATGCTGACAGAGCAAGCTGAGCTTCTCCAAATCAAGCTGAGCCAAGCTGGAGATATCCATCATAACCTTTCATGTGTCTACCTGTTTCATGGTACTGTGTACTGAATCCAGATTGGAATCATTGAAGGGATGATAGGTGGATGGGGGTGAAAATTGGAATAAAGAGAGAAACCAACCATTTAAGTTTGCAACATACGGTTCTAGAGAAAGCAAAGACAAATTAGAGAAGAAATGTAAGTTACACTTATTGTGTTGCAGGCAAATGGTACCTAGCTACATCTCATGCAGTGGAGGCAATGAGAGCCTATAAGGTATGCCAAGGACAGAAGGAATTCGACTTATGCCAGTGCTTGAAGGCTGTTAGCCAGTTGTATCAGGTGTGGGGTTCACAGAATTTCTCAAGTTATAGCTCATTTATGGACTGGTCTGAAAAGGTCTTTGAAGTTGATTTTGGACTTCATACCTCTAGGATGTAGTTTAAAATGTTCAATCCCTGATTATCACTGCTGTCTCTCTGATGAGACTTAGCTGTGAACTGGACATCAGTCTCATCTATGATTTACACAGGGTGAATTGGAAGAGTGCCACAAGAAAGGCTCTACACTACTTGCATCTTGTAAAGATGACCCTCAGCTGCAAGTGTGGGCACTTTTCTTGGTGGTAGTGAGCTTGAATGGTATGGAACGCTACAAAGAGGCTGCAGAAGCTTTGGCCCAACTCCAAATGAGTGACTGCCCAATTCGTACATTGGCATTGCAGGTGGGTGTAGAGCTCTCACTTGTAGAATTCAGGAGAGGTTCTGGATAGGAAAGCACTAGATGGTCTGTTTGCTTAATGTTTTGACAGCTGAGAGGTTGTTAATTAGACATGTAACACACCAAATATGATACATCACAATGAAAGAAGCACCAACACAAGTTGTAAAGGAATCAACACATAAAGTATTTCTATGCTGTGTTGTGGGGTCTGGTCACTGTAATTCAGGGCTTGGTTCTTTCTAATGCTTTAGTGAGAGACTGGCCCATTAGTGGAGAGAGTATGCTCTACTTCATGACTTCATTTGATGAAAACTCACACAATCCAACTTCTAGTAAGTATGCCCATTTGTCCCAATTCATAGCGTTCCTTGGCTTTGCAAGATGTGAAGTGATGGTGGCTTGGAAATTTCAGAGCTTTCCCAAACCAACAAATCATTCTCCCATTATTCTGTTTTACTGTTTATGATAGTGAAGGAAACATTGTCCATCACAGTAGGAAGCAAGCAAAGATCTGAATGTTGGTGGTATCAGGTGAAAGCTGTAGGGTGGACAGCTTCCATGCATACAGAGTTAAGAGAAAAGGTGATAAAGGAAGCTTCCACATTGGTGCCGCAACTTATCAGCATCACCCCTCTGACTCTGATGTTTCCATTGGCTTTAGCTTCAGCCATTGAACTGTTCCTTCCAGAGCACCCCAACAGCTTTTGTCCTCAAGATAGAGAGAGAGAACAAGTTGTGGAGCTTCTGCTCAATCACTTGAAAATTGTGTCCGCTCGAATTGGTGATACACTGCACTTTACCTCTTCATCCTCTCTCTTCTTGCATTTTCAGGCTGTATGTTCCTACTCCCTGTATTGTGATTGTCTAGTAGCATTTGTGAATCTGGCATTGCTATTGAATCAGAAATTGCTTTGTGCTTCAGCTTCCCATGTATCATGGTTGACAAGCTAACATTTGGTTGAGCTGCACAAATAAACAGAAATTGCAAGGGTATATTACAAACTGTACAAAGCTCGCCTCACATATATGAGAGGGAACGTAAATGTGGCAATTGTTCAATTCAAGGCAGCAACCATATCTGCTTCTAAGTTTACAATGAGGTACGCAATTCCTCAATATCTTTCAACTCTAGTGATTTTCTCATTTTTCACTTATTGAAAAGTGTGTGGACCAAACCATATTTGAGAACCTAGAAGTAGAACATACGATGAGATTATATTGTTTTCAGCTTCTTGCAAACTGATATAAAACCCGGTGACACTGAAATCCAAAGGCTTGCAGAAAAGATGGCACACCGATGGATAGAAGAGTGCAACCAGGCAGTTGCTATGTCAAAAGTAACACCAGCTTGACTACCAATATATTAATATTGTGGATCATCCAAAGGCCAAGGACTACTACTACACTAAGTTCTTACCTGTTCCAGTTTTGTAATTCAAAATGTCTTATTGCTGTCTCTGGAATTGTAAGTCAAAGGAGTACACTTGCACATGACCACGAATTGTTCCCTTAGGTAGGAGAAGATGACAGAAGCGGGTTATGTGAAATCTTTGAGACATCAAATAAATGAAGAAGGCATTTTACAAAAGGTAATCAATCAAATGGTGGACTTGTGAGGTGAGTGGCAGTAGCTATGAGTGCCGGTGGCTATGAGTGCTGCTATCGGTTGACTCATTACTGCCATTTGCCTTATCTATTGATAGATAGATGTGCATCTAGTTTTATTTGTTGTACAAAACCGATATACTTATCCAGATTTCCACATCTGCTGAAGATGGTGTTGATCCATCCAGACCGGATTGTGTGTTAGCATATAAGCAACTATCGGCACAGACTGTTCCTTATCTACACCACAGTCAACCAACATCCACGACTGCATTGTCTGTCCGTTGGAAGCTTATGATGAATCAGTTGTGCATGAGTAACATATCTCGGTAACCTCAGTAACCTCTCTTGTAAAGAATAGCTCCTTTAGGTAGGTATGTACAAAGGAGAATAGGTAATAGGTGGCTTCTAGGTGAGTAGATGCATGTGGATGGTTAGTACATCAGTAAAGGGCTAGTGAGTTGTTTGTAGGTGGATAGTGAAAACTGAAACTGAGCTAATCACCTTCTGGCTAAGGAACTGGAACCCAATAGAAAATTGTTTCCTATGCACCTGCACTATGCATCTCTCCTGGAGTGCAAGTGGCTGGTGGTCTGTGGTTCACCCTATCCCCTAATCTTGGCCTCACTCTAGATGGTCTTTCTTGCGCTTTCAGCATGCTAATATAGTTATGAAGAAGAAGAATTGTTACACAAGATCCTTGGCATTTCAAGTTCAGGTGCACAAGGAAAGAATTGTGCCATCCAGCTGAAAAGCCAGGTTGAGAGAAGTCGATGTATTGGGTAAGGCACCCACCCAACGGATTTCACAAGTTTGAGCACTTGTAAACAATGGTAATTGCTCAATGAAAAGGGCAAAAGCTTATTTTTCGAAAAAGGATCACAAAATGTCACCCATTGGACCAACTTAGGCAAGTGTGTAATCTTGTGGATGCATCCCAGCAAAGTTCCAAGACGTTCGCAAGAGAAGCAGACTCAAAATACAAAGGAATTCTTTTTTAATTTGAGGTTAAAGGTATTGATCACATATTGCAATGAGATTATACTATGCAGGTTCTTTTTGTAGTGACAATCTTGATACTAATATCAATACCCACAAAAAGCTCTCCATATCCAGCCAACTTTGGTTCCAACCGAAAATCTTGAATTAATTAGGCAATAGGTTATGTAGGGTTTTATGTGAGAAGACCCACCTACATTAATAGAGAGAGCTCTAAAAAAGCAACAACAATGAAGCAATAGCAAATGTCAATAGGCTTTCTTGACATTTCTTGACAATAGAAAAACAACCAATAGCCAGCAATAGAATAGTCATCGATAAAATAGACATCAATAGAATAGCCACCAATAGTCATTAATAAAATATATAAGCACCAATAGAATAGGCATTAATAATCACTAATAGAATAGTCACAAATAGTTTATAGTAATATAGCTTAGAATAGCCAATGTTAACAAAAGGTGAAATAATTATTAATAACCCAGAAATAACCAACAATATTTTCACATAGTCGAAAATAACTTAAGATGAAATAACTTATAATAGTCACAAATAACCTAAAGTGAAATAACCTATAATATCCAAAAATACATTACAATAGTTGAAAACAACCTAAAGTGAAATAACTTAAAATAATCAAAAATAACTTAGAATAACTGAAAGTAACCTAGGGTGAAATAATTAAAGATAGCCAAAAATAATTGAGAATAGCCATAAATAGACGTAAATAATGTAGGGTGAAATAACTTAACACAATGAAAAGTAGCCCTAAAATAACTAAAAGTAACCTAACATAGGTAGTATTATTATACTAGCAAAAATCTTATCCATTTATTAAACATTTGTTTTTTCAAAATAATGTTCATTGAAATGTTATTGAATAGTGATATTTTTTAAAACATTGTTCAAATGATTTTACATTTTCAAAAGGAAATAAATGTAATTATGTACATTATGTACATTATTGAAAAAAAAAGCTCTTTAATAATTTCATTTGGAAAATATTTCAATAAAATATGAATTTTCAAATTTATGTTTTTGTAATGTTTAAAATGAAGTATTTTGCTAAATAGAATGTAATGTAACACATTATTAGAATAAGTGTGATGGCTTGATGGTAGGGGTGTTTGCTTCCATCCTAGAAGTCAAGGGATCAAACATCACAAATGGTGTTTTTTTGTCGAAGGATAAGTTGACTCAATATTTTCCTACATAGTTCCCTAAAGTAGGTGCCTACTTAGGTTGATTACATGTTTTATGTATTTAGGCTAGGTTTTTAACTTATCATAGGTAGCGACACTTGTCAATAATTCATAAACTAAAAATCATGAAATTATCAATAATATTAAATATTACATTAAATATGAAATAATTTAAATTTAATTGATTTCCATGTTATTTAGTTAATTAACTAGAAAGTGAAATGGTTTGATAAATTTATATTTCACTTGAAAATAACCTTATTTCATTAGGTACTAGTGGACTAATTCATTGTCCGTAACAATTGGTCACCGTTCATTGGGAGGTTGATTAGTTTCACCATGGTAAAAAAAGTTCAAATTCACTCAAAATCTAATGAAACCTAAAGTGAATTAAGACGCATTTTGGTGTAATGAATGGTCATGCAACCATCGAAAAACCTGAATTGGGCTATGAATTTGGATTTATCCACAAAGAAAATTCCACCAACGTCATCTATAATAAGTTTGGAAGGTAGTTTTGTCATTGAGTCAAATTTAAAATCTATTATGATCCCAAAAGAAATAATGGGAAAATATTTAGTTGTAGTTGAAAAGTTGAAAAAAAAACTGATAGGAATATCACTTGATGACCATATTTGGAGTTTAAAATCTTCGGACCAAAATGGTATAGGTATTGTGAAATTATGGTGTGGAAAATGTTTTAAGGAATTTGGAGGAATTAGTGGTGACCATAGTAAATCTTTTATCAATAATTTCTTTGGAAAGAGCCATAAAATGTCATTTGTGCATGTTTGAAATTGGTGTTGAAGAAAAGGTGTGGACTTTTCTACCCATCTTCAATTTGTTGTTCCTAAAGGTAAAACCATTCTTCTCACAAATGAAGACTATAAGAGGGCTATTATAGAGGGCATAAGAATTATTGACTTTGTTAATGCACCATTTGCTGTAAATGAACAACCTTTTGTTTTAGTTGGTGATCTAGAATCATTAGAATTGAAATCATTTTGGTACAAAGTAAGATGTACCTTTTGCAATGATTTCTTTCAATTATGCCCTCCAAAAAAGAATATGGAAGGAAACTTGAATAATCACATGGAAGGGACCAAACATGCAAAAGTAGTTGAAGATGTTTTGAGTAATAAGGGTTATGCAACATCAACTTTGTTGATAGGGCAGAAGGGGAAGCCTTCAACATCTAGCAAAGGTGTTTCAAGGAACCAAAGGAATTTGTATTGATGGTTAAATTTAAACAAATCTACGAATATTGATGTAGAATTTGAAAGTAATACTAATTTTATACTTGGTTTATTCTGTTAGGGTTATTGGTCAAAGACTTGCAAATATTCCACAAACGAAATCTTTGAAGTTCATAATGTATTGCAAGACCCTTTTTTTGGGTCTACATGGGTTACTAAACCTCAAACAAAAGCGGAGTTGAAATTAGGATGCTTGGAGTACAAAATTGATGATTGTTTTAGACATAGAAATTATCCATGGATATTTTATTTTGGTGAACCATTCACTAACTTCACTTGTGATGCTTGCTCCCGAATTCCATAAAAGCCTATTTTTACAAAAAAGGTTATCAAGAAGATGCAACCATCGTAAAGAAAGGTGCCAAGGGAACAAGGTTTGATAGGAGGTTAGGGTACTTGTCTATTCATGAACTATCTGCCCATAGTCACGCCATTTATAAAAGATATCAAATTGCCAAGCCTGCACTTTAGTATCAAAAGGGTAGGGTTGCCTATTTGAAAATGTCTAGCCATCATTAAAGGCTAGCTCACTTGAATGTCTGAAAAGAAAAGATGTGTTTCGATTGTGCAGTAATATATTGTTTACCCATCACACAAATGTTTTTGGTAGGAAACCTACCTTGTGGGATTCTCTAAAAGATGTTGTAGGAAATCTAAATCAGAAAAACGAAGGTTACAAATGAAGTATGAATAGCAAAGGCTTTGCCCAAACAATGAAGATGTATGGTGGGCGACGCATGTGTGATTTCTTTCAATTAAACTTTGTGGGACCAAGCTATAAAACAATAAAAAGAACTAACAAAAAGGTGTGCAATTTGTAACTGGTGAACATGATGTTATTTTCAAATGTGTAACAAAAAATTATAAAGAAGCAAAACAAGTTCATAACATTGGTGGACCTATCCCTATTATATTGGTTGAAAATGAAACTAAAGTCAAATCCATAGTTTCATGGGATTCTAGAGGTGATAATCTAATTGGATTTTGTGCTGCAAAAGAAAATCATTGTTGTGTGACTAATTTTAATCATGTTATTGGAATTAGAGAGGATGGGTATAACAATGTCCTTGAAGCTTTCACAAATAACAAAATTACAAGTTTTGCAAGAGTTATGATTGTGAATCTTTTGCATGAAAAGTTGCCAAGATTGGTTCTTGTTGTGCATTGTATTTGTAATTATTTCAATGTTAATTGGGTTCAACAACAATGGAATGTTATAAATGTTTTATGGAAGTTAGAATGTCAAGCCATTGTGGGACCCATTGTTGGGCATGCAAGTGATGGTGATAGTTGTAGATATCAATTAATGCTAGCAAATTATACCATATAACAAGGTTTATGTTTGAAATTGAATGGCTAGGGTGGTTAATGTCTACAAGACTTAATGGGGTTCATGATGCTTGGGGTCTTCATGACTAGGATTACATTCACAATGGTAATAAACTTATCAACCCATTGGATAGTCTAGTGAGGTCCCTACAATTAGGGGTAGAGACTTGTTTTCTTGAACATATTGGTCTAATGTATAACAAATACACATTTGATCAACATGGTTTATGACTTGAAGACATTCAAAAAACTAATAAACAAAATTGGGCTTCTGCTCAAAAGATTTATCAATTAAAGGTTCAAAATTGTTTGAAAATGTTATGAAGTTGTGCAAATACACATCAAGAAAGGACACTGGATACTGAGTTGTATTTGAGAATATGTGCATATCACATTAATATCTTTCTTTAATGATTTTGGATTCGTGAAGCAAAATTGTTTTGGCTTTGAAAGTGTCATTTTTTTTTCATCTTTGGAAATTATGGTTGAAGCATGGAGATAATGCAATGAGTGGGAACCCTAAAAAGGTAAACAAAAAAAATTCTTGTGTGAGCCAATAATGTTTTTGAATATTCAAATCTTTTATCATTTTGTGGTTTTGTTGATCAAACATTTCAAAAATCAATACCTTGAATTAATAGTACATTTGCACTTCATTGGATCAAATTTTTATGAAGTGTTTTTCCCCAAGATAGGAAGAATGCTTGGAATGGAATGTGCTTATGACTTTTATGAGCTTGTCAATTGTGCAAATACCTTTAACCATGTTGTTGCTATTAAATATGGTGAAAATGGGGTTCAATTTGGCAGAATGCATAATAATTAAAATAAAAATGTTTGGGCTACATTACATCCTTTGCAAGAAGGTGAATCTATTGCTAACTTGGCTTATTACAATCCAATAATGTCAAATAATGACATAATTCAGGCATTAATATACAAATTTAGGGATGTTCAAAATATGTTAACCATGTTGAACATGAAAGGCAGTCCTATTGCATGCAATCATGATTCATCATGGTTCAATGAAGCATGGAAGGTGGAACATGATGATCTTAAGCATCTAGCTTATTTTCCATCTAGAAAAACCACTACAAGTGAAAACAATGATTATGAAATGTTTCGAAATTATGTTAATGAAAAAAATAATTGTTCCACCACCTAGTGTAACACATGTGGAAATCAATCTAATTGACGAGGACCTAGGCGATGTGGCCATCACATAATCAAAAACATGACATGTTATTTCAAATATGATGAATGAAATTGAAAACCAGTTTTCAGTTAATGGTGGGTGTGAAAATGCAATTTGCTCTATTGTGGAAGATCAAGGTAATAAGATCTTAAATCCACATTGGTAAGCCAACTTAATGCAAATCTTTTTCTTTCTAAGGATAAATTAACATGTGTGAAGAAATCAATGTATTTTAATAATTCCAATGTTTATTTGACAACTACATCCTCTAGCAATACATGCTTGTTAAGTTTGGACAACAATTGTGGGGTGTATTTTGTGCAAGATAATAACATCCAACCTAGTTCAAAATGATGAGGTGGTAAAAATTCAAAAGCTATAAAACCCATTCATATTTGTAATAGCACAAGTAATGGAACATGGTGATTAGGGAGAGTGCAAATAATTAACAAGAGAGTTGAAAATAGATGGGGCCTTTCAAGATAACCCATTGATTTGATGAACAAGCCCAATGTAATAACTAAGAAACCAATTGGGGGCCTTATTATCATGGTGTTATAAAATTGGTTTAGTAAATCATGTGGTAATTTTAAATTTAAGTATGATGTAATTGATACTAATTGGGTCAATGTAGATTATATTGTATCTACTATCATTATGAACTATGAGAAGGAAAAAAGACATCTATTGGTTAAATTGTATTGATGCCAATTCTCTAGATGAATTTGTGATTAATATTTTTTTTTGGAAATTGCAAGTTTTTTCATTTCAATTGCATTCTATGCTTTCATTTTTGTTTTAACCTCTAAACTTTTATAGTTTCAAATTTTGTAAGTCTAAAAATTTAAAGTAATATAGGGTATTGAAATTGGATTCAAAAAGAAATTATAAAAAAAATAGGGTGGCTAAAATATGTGCATATTAGAAAAATATATAATAATAGGGTGGGGGCAAATATAAATCTAAATTCTAATACCCTCCCCCCCCGCCCCGGGCCCCCAATAATCATTTGACGCATGTATGTGACAAAAATAACATTAAGTGTCTCCCTATGAACCAAATAAATATATTAATTTTTATTTTTATTTGTTGTAAGTAACATTTAGTCATTGATCAAAAACATTGTAATATAACATATATTCATTGATTGATGCATTATTGAATTACGAATTA
>Ga0209208_10000320_pt1 | contig 59176 bp, 54 predicted proteins | sample S1TSphfallax_3_FD_187694 | JGI IMG/M metagenome (GOLD analysis project Ga0209208, IMG submission 187694) | Host-associated microbial communities from peat moss isolated from Minnesota, USA - S1T2_Fd - Sphagnum fallax MG (SPAdes) (version 2) | ecosystem: Host-associated > Plants > Peat moss >... | reverse complement strand
GGTCATTAAAAATGTGAGTGCCCAAAACAAACTAATGAAAAATGTAAGAAGAATGAAAAATAATAAAAATAATAAATAAAAATTATATATATATATATATATATATATATAGCACAATATTCTTCACAATTTAATAACCATGTTCAAAGCTTGACAATTGGCTTGTTTTGAATTCAAACCAATTTGTAAAGGTAAGTGGTTAATCAAAGGAATATCAAACATGTGTTGGGCAAAAGGCTTTAAAGGGTACAAACACAATATTAAGAGACATTAGTGCCCCAATAGATGACTATTTTCCACAAAGGAACCAATCTTCATGTGGCAATGTGGCATGATGGCTATGGTCAAAGACAATTTGTTAATTTAAAATTTTGTGTCATTGCACATGTTTGCGAAGTTTGGTCAACATCCTATTTGTGGTGTAAAAGGTTTCAAGAACTCTTATCATAGCTTCTTTATAGACATGTGAATGTTCCCTCCAACATTTTTGCATTACAATATGTGTGATGTAACGTTATTGCACTTGCTTTCCTTAGTTCATAATTTAAAGAATTGTCAAGTTTTCAAATGAGTAGAAGGTTTGAATTGATAAATGCTAGTGATTTGAAAGTTTGAATTTGATAGATGTCTCTTTGAGGTCAATTTACTTGCTCATTGAACACTTTCCAATAATATGCAAAGTGTGCCCCAATTTCCTTAAAAAATTAAATTTGATTTTAGTGATTTTTTTTGACAAAAATATTCAGTCATTCTTGCACCTTAGGTTTAAACAATACAAAACCACCTTCATGCACTTCTACTCATTGAGAGCTTTTCAATGGTACCAAAATTGTGGCTAAGGGCATCATCGTTTGGGAGAAAAACCAAGCAAACACAAGAAACAAATTACCTTCTTTAATCTATCATTATTTGTTGACAATTATGAATTATGTAGTTATTAACACTTGATATTAATGCTAGTTAGTATTATTATGCCACTAAGTTGCACAAACTAGATAAATAAACTTCATGTAGATATGGCCACTCAAATGGAAGTGGCTAACATGTTCAACAATTTTCCATTTGTGGAAAGATTTTTGGTTCATGGACCATTATCACTCATGGTGGATATTAGCATTAGTTTGGTATATAAAATTTCATTGGTAATAAAGACAAGTACTCAACCTATCAATTTAAATTTAGCACATATTAGGGAGGAATCAGAAACCTACATCCTTGCCACTTGCTCTTCATTAACATTGCCTTAAATTACACCCAACTGTTTTTAACAATAACACTTATTCATACCTTATGTACACAAAATTTTCATTCATTCATAATATGTACTCATTCTAATTGGAATTTGGTGTAATATATTGTAATGCTTGTGCTATAGGGAATGAAACATTTGATGTTCCAAGAATCAATGCCAATCCTTTACACATCGAAGGTGTCAATTCTAGATTTCATACATAATGTGAAGTTGTTGCAACTTCTAATATCTAGGTTGTCTCTATATAGGTTGGGTGTAAGTGTTTGTTCACAATCTATACTTCTAGTGGTGATAATTCATTGGAGTTGGTTTAGGTATGACAACTTCAAGTTCCATAAGTTGTAAATCTCATCACTTGGACAATTCCAAACTACAATCTATTTAGCCCATCCCCAAGTAAAGAGGCATGGAAATGTGTCTTTTTGGATTTGTGTCTTTCCACAATTCTTTTTTTCAACACCATATTCATGAGTAGGTATTCAATAGCTTCACCAATTTGCATCCCAAATATTCTCTTCAATTGAATTTGAGTTCAACTCAATTGAATCTTAATCTAATTCTTGAATTGCAATTGAAATGGAATTCAATTCAATTCAAATTCCATTTAATGTATTTGAATTAAAATTCAAATCATTTCAATTCAAGTTGCATGCAATATCATAAATATTTTCATTCTAATGGAACTTAATTTTCACAAAATCAATTGATCATTGTTGGTTGTGTGCAGTAGCATAGAGCTGAAGTAGGTTGAATCCATTATTCGAGGAGGAGGATGAACACACTGGCAGGTGCCTAAACAAGCAGAGAACCAAACTTTATTATAAGGAGCCACAAAGGTAGGTCTATGACTTTCTCCTCATGTCATAGAGAAACTTTATGAACCCAATTAGGAGATCTTCTATTGCTCAACTTGACTTCTAAAATATGGCCTCTTGAACAACATATATGTAAAATACACATCCATTTTCTTTCCAAGGAAAAGTAGCAGGTTTGAACTACTTATGATCAACTTGATCGCTAGAATCCTTGAAATTTACGGATGCAATTTCTCAATAGGAAAGACTCTGAAAGAACTGAAACTCTGTTTGGTTACAGCAGCATAATATATGACAGGTTGAATACAAAAGACAAACTAGCCAGTATGATGATCTTTGGAGCTTCTCTGACATCCTCTTGGAATCTCAGTCAAACTTCCAGGTTGGCCCAACATACAATAATCTACTACGATTGCCAATATAAACTACATATATTTGCTCCTGTATCTGAAAATAAGCAAAGGCTAGCTGGAACACTTTCTTTGACTACATAACATGAAGCACAAATTTTATATCCAGGGCTCATGCCCAGCATCATGCATTAGCTGCCTCAACAAACTGGTTTAGTTCTGCACAGATTTCAATCATCTGAATGTGGTCTTCATCAACTCCTAGGAAAATATTCTATATTGAATCCAGGTGTGACTCAGCTCTGTTCCTTGACACATTTTCTTTACACTGAACATTCTTCTCTCACCCCCTGGGGTGATGGCTTACCGGTATAGCCCATTCTGGGACCCTGGGACCTCAAAAAGGTCCTGAGTCCAAACCCAGTGGGGGTGCCAATGGCTTGTCAGGTTGGGTCTCTGGTTGTGCTTCAAAAGAGAAAATTAATGAATTCTTCTCCCCACCTTACCATTTAGTAGGTAAGCACCCATCAAGTCCAGACAACCACATTTGGCTTGCAGGTAAATGCCTCGATCAGATTCTCTGCTTCCTGCTATGGCCAACAGAATCAAGAAGGTCAACAAACTTGCAAGTGTCAAGTTCTAATTTTGCAGAAATCATGTAAATTGCATTCATGAAAACCATAACAATGGGGGGTTCATCCACTAGACCTATAGTTACACGCTAGGAGAAGACCATCAAAGGTGACACCATTTGGCTCCACAACTTCTTCACACATCCAAAATGTTCAAAGCTTCTTTACCATTCCCATATACAGAAAAAGCTGCTAGTAAGGCGAATTCCAAGAGACATACCTCACATGACTTGGCATCTTTTGTTAAACACCTTGCAAGCATCCTCCATGCTCCCACATCATGCATATATAAGTGAATAGAGCTCCCCACAAAGACATCATCAGCCTTGCAACCACTATGAATTGTCTGTTCATTAGCCCACTTAACCTCTTCAAGTGCTCATAAAAACCAGCATAACAAAAGTGAACTTGGTTAGGACTCATGCCTTTCTGTTCCATTTCTCAGAGTGTAAGTTCCATTCCTTTCATGTGCCCACCCTTATCATGTCTTGCATGCTTCTATTCCATGAAAAGTGGTCTCGTTGTACAGTCCCAGGAAAGGGCCATTGCAGCCAGCTCTGTTGAATCTTGACAGTCATGGGAGGTTTTTTCAGTACCCAAGCCAGAGTTACCTTCAAAGAGTTTTTGTACTTGTTCTCTGCACTTTCTCATAGATAGATAATTTCAAATGTGCAGGGTTTTTCTTTGCCCATTAGTGCACTCTGCAACCTGAGAATCTCAAGCATACATTTCTTTAGCAAGCATCAACATGGGTGCTGTTTGTAAACCTGCTCTATTTCCTCATATCCCTGATTCCTTGACTTCATTTATACAGAGAAAGATTCTTTGTCTGTGGTATATATGCTAACTATTCTGTGAGCTTACTTGTACTCCTTTGCAATTTCCTGGATTAAGCAGTAACCCAACATTCAACAGCCAACAATTTATTTTTTGACAAGTATTCTCAACCAGAATATTCAGTTACATTCTGATGATTTGCATGCCTGATGTGGATTCCAATATTTCAGATTCTGCTTAATGCAGAGTATGCAATAATCAATTTTGTTGATCCAAGCACAACTTTATAAGTCAAGAGTTTTTCATAGCTGAAATAGTGAGCTAAAGTCTTCTGAAGAGAAAAGGTTATTCCTCCAAGTTCCTATTACATGAGGTTTTTGTAACCAAGAGAGATTTCTGTTTGATGTTTCTGGCTTTGGGATCTTCAACAGTGACAATTTCAAGTGCTTCTATAAGGGATAATACTTATGTAATTAGTATGGAGAAGATCTCAATGTCTCTGAAGATATTTCTGCAAATTAGTTCCGTGATTCCAGTTAAAATCAAGATCCTGCCCAGGACCTCGATTGAAAATTGCAAGGGTTATTGTATGGTAAAGCCTGAGGCTGGGGGCATTCCCAAAATGAAGGGGCATAAGACCTGGTGGTAGCCAAATCCAGCCCTGACATTTCTGGATTGTCCCCTGCCTGTGGCCTGTACCCATCATAAAGCACAAGGCAAAAATTATCATGAACCTAAACATACATGCATCACCAAGCATAGGAGGAGGAGGGTAAACCCACTGATTAAGAGCGGGAGGGATGTTATGCCTATAACTTCAGAGTAGGAGGGAGGTAACATCTCTCCTACTCTTAATCCCACTCTTTGAAGTGATGGGATTGCAGGACAGAGCAGGTGAATGCAAGATACCTGGATTTCGAACATAAGAAGACACAAGATGCACTCTGGCATGTCTGCAATGGAACCTGGGAGAGTGCAATTCGACAGTTTTTCATGGAATAATAGAAGACTTGCAAGATATTTTCAAGGCTGGGCAACATGCAAAGGCAATTGAGTTTTTTCAACAAATGCAGCAATAAGGCATGACTCCCAACAAAATTCACTTTTGTTCCAATGCACGTTCTAGTTTATGAACACCTGAAGAGGCAGGTGGGCTCATGAAGAAATAATTCGAAGTGGTTGTGAGAATAGCCTGGTTTATATGTATGCCAAATGTGGGAGCATGGAGGATGCTTGGAGGGTGTTCGACAAAATGCCATCTTGAGATGTGGTCACTTGGATTGCCATGATATTGCAGCATGTGAGTTGTGGGCAGGGCAGAAGGGGCTAGAACTATTTTCAACAAAATGCAACAGGAAGATGTGCAACAAGACCTTGACATTTCTGTGGGGGTGCAAAATGCATGTGGCAGCCTAGTTACAATTGAAGAGAGCAGGCATGCTCATGAACAGATAATTCAAAGTGTTGTGAATCTGCTACTTCTGTAGGGAATAGCTTGGTTGACATGTATGGAAAATGTGGCAGCATGGAGGATGCCTGGAGAGACAAAATGTCCTCACGAAATGTGGTCTCTTGGAATGCTGTGATGTTGGGACATGTGAGATGTGGGCAAGGGCAAAAGGCACTGGAGCTATTTTAAACAAATGTAACAGGAAGGTGTGCAGCCAGATCCTGTAACTTTTGTCCAGGTGCTGAACGCATGTGCTAGTATAGTTGCAATTGAAGAGGGCAGGCATGCTCAAGAGCAGATCATCATAAGTGGTTGGGAGTCAATGTGTTTTTTGAGAAGTGGCTTGGTTGACATGTATGCAAAATGTGGGAGCATGGAGGATGCCCACAGGGTGTTCAATAAGATTCTGTCACTTGGAACACGATGATATTTGGACGTGAAATATGGGCAAAGGCAGAAGGCACTGGAACTATACCAACAAATGCAACAGGAATGTGTGCAGCCAGACCGAGAGACCTTTGAACACATGTGCCAGTGTACTGGCACTTGAAGAGGGCAGATGTGCTCATGAGTAGATCATTGAAATTGGGTGGGATTCTGATGTTATTGTGGGAATCGGCCTGTAACAAAGGTATGCAAAATGTGGGAGCTTGGAGGATGCTCGCAGGTTCAACAAGATGCCTTCACATGATGTGGTCACTTGGAATGTGCACCACATTCTCAAGCTCAAAATATTTGGAAGTTGTCAAGTTCACTTTGATGACAATCTTTGTCAAGGTCTTGTCATTATTGTCATCTGCCTATACAATGAGCAACTATATTTAACACATTTATCTAGCTATGGCTCTCTCCCAACACCTAAAAACAAAATCACAAAATACCAAATTGAGATAAGAGAGATTTGTAACTTTCATAAGTCATAGGGGGTTGAAGAATGCACTCTTGAATCCTGATGGGGTTGAGACTTGACACTATTGAAGCATATTTCCTAAGGAAATAAGGAATTTAGTGAGTGTGCATTTGATTCTGTAGGTTATGTTGACAACAAGTTATTTGGTAAATACCATCCTATCATTCATGTTCTCATTGCTATTTAGATGACCTTGTCCAAATTGGAGTCATTCCCATTTTGCTATCAAACACAACCATAGGACCTTTGCAAAAAACTAATTTCAGTTGTTTAAAGACTTCAAAGCGAAAAAAAAAAGAACACACATGACCCATTGAATTACAAATTCTTTTCATGCAGGATCTCGTTAACAATGATTGAGTAAACTTCCAAATGCAAGCTATTGATTTGTGGCACTTCATGGATGAGGTTGCACTTATGAATCAATTTCAATTTGTGTTCTGCAATGAAATATATGCAAAACCTACTCCCTTTCATGCTGGATCGCTCAACTTTAAATTAAGCCATTTTGTGAGTTGTTTGATGTGACAATAAGCTTTTCAAAAAAGGTGTTAAGTAACCAACAAGGTATGTAAAAAAAATTTACACCTTCATTGTCATTTCCACAAGTATTGATTACACCATAAGATGAACTCATTCGAATGATGGAACTTGATTCAAACCTTGAGGAAAATTGTCAATGTAAATTTCATCTTCACTATGACAAATTGTGTCATAATGTTAATGAGTACCCAAAAACATGGAGTTTATAGTTTAGTGTTGTGCAGTTTTCCAAATTGAAGGTGAGAATTGTCTTGGTTTTCAGGCTAGTTCTCACCTTGAAAACTACCCAGCATGATGATCAGAAGTGATACCTAGATTGAAATCCACCATTTTGATTTTCACTTGAATGGAGACTGCTCATTTGAGAAGCACCTATTAATAAAAATTCAAAAATATGAGAATTGCCTAAGGTATTAAAACATGCTCAAAGGAACTTTTCTATCATAGGGCTCTGAGGTTAGAGGCTACTTATTTTGAAGGTAATGAGTATGCGATCTGTATTTATTGGTTGTTGATGCATTCTATTGTGGGTGCATCCAAAAGCTCAATGGTTTCATTTCAATGGGTCACATTGATTGATGTTGGTATCTATAATTCACAATATATTGGTGCCAACACATTAATGTGTGAAAGGCTTTACTCTAGTTCAACTTGTACATTATGGTCACACTTTTCAACAAAGAATATGAAATGGACAAGAATATCTTGAATGCACATTGATCATCTCATTATTTGAGTATAATAAAGTCAATAATCAATTTGTGAAAATAGTTGGAGATAATGAATTGTTCTTAAATATGTGAGAACCAATTACTTGAGAATTGGTTGAAATTTAATAAATTAAAAATTCTCATACCTTAGGAGGTTCTCATATAACTCTTTTTTTCCCTTGGAAAGAACCAGGTCGAAAACTGTGTTGGTTCTCATGAAAATGTGAGAGCCCCCCAATATTGGTATAGTCTTTGTTGATTTGTGATAATAAGATATGGCAAAGGATTAGTTGAGTGGGACTTGGGAGGTTTCATTTAAAAAGCCTATGATTTTTGTGTACCTTTATATTACCCATTATTTAATTTCACATATTTAGAATACCTTGTAATTATTTTTATTGATTAGTTAAAGTGTTTAAAACGCCTATTTTATTTCAAATTAACATTTTGGGTCAGATGTTTATAAAACAAATTGGTTAGGTTAAAGCAAGAACTGAATTTGCTTGAAAGATGAATGGTTGATTTCGCCATTCACATTTTTAAACAATCACAATCCAGTAGTGTTTAAGCCATTCTTGGTGGCCCCCTAAACCTTAATAATTTCCTCTTAAAAGTCTAAGAGTTTGGTCATAATATTAGGTGAGCTTGAACCTAAATTAGAATTTTTCGTAAAAGAAGGAAAACACAAAGAACAACATATATACAACTTGCAAGATAAAACTAAAAATATTCTTTAAAACAGTACATTGACTTGAATGAGGTGCAAAATTACATTTACCACATTGTTATCTTGAGTTTGTTAGGTTTCATTGTTTTACTACAACCAGATGCAAATATATTGAAAAATCATGTGCAATAAATGAAGTTTTTGTCAACATTTGACACCTAGTTTTAATGAAATTTTCTCTTTTGGCAGATAGAAAATTTGGGGCTCTAGGATGATAGGTTGTGAGGGTGAAAAGAAGGTTCAAAGACAAGGTGAATTTAAGGATAACTTAATATTATGTAATTTCAAACTTAGCATGTATAATTTTACTGTTTGTAAAAAATAGTACTTATAACAAACCAATGCACCAAGTTGGTTATAAACTTCATTTGAAATAAACACGGGCCTTCATTCAAACCAATAACTTCATAATTTTTTACCTAACACACATAAATGAAACATCTGTTTGAAACATAGCCAACACCCAACACCCATTGAACATGTTTCATGCAAACACTTGGCTACCAGGTCAGTTGGGGCTCACCCACAAGTGAGTCATGAGGGGCTTCCAATAGATAGCGTGCAGGAGGCTGTTGGTGTGTTTTTTTTTTCTGGCTTGTAGTTTCTACATTTCCTTTTGCCAGGTGAAGGGATTGATTGATTGAGGAACTGGACCCAACGTGAAATTCCAGCAAAGACCCACCACCCTCTCTGCTGGCCTTCATCTATCTTAAATAGCAACTTGACTCTTCTGGTGTGAATCATTCAGGAGGAAATGATGAGCAATCCCAGTCTTCCAATTGGGTTCTTCAAAGGCCAAAGCCCAACATCTTCTTATATCAATCAAGGGAGCATCTGGACTTCATTAGTTACATTTATCTAGTTGGATGACTATTAGAGTCTTTAGAATGCAATACTTTGTTTATTTTTTAATTTTCATGCTATTGAGTACAAGCCCAATCATATGGATGACTTTCAGTATTGCGGGGTTCAATTCATGGTTCTACAATGGACATTATCCCAGGGACCTTTTATATCGCAATCAAAAGTAATTCTTCAAATACTGAAGCCTGATTTAGATGTGATACATCTCATCAGCCTTATTACTTAGTAGAGATGCATGCTCTACTTGAGGAATATTGCCAATTCTTACTTCTCTGGAAATTATTTCTATTCCATGCTGCATTGCCTTGTAGAGGATACAATGTTTTTGTATCCTTTCTTTATTTGAGACTGTTTCCTTAGAACCAATATTTTCGGATTTTATGTCTTTGGACACCAAAATTCATCCACTATGTCTTTAAATTTTCCACTTGCTTGACCCGCCTCTCATCCAATGTTTAAATGATCAAGATGCCATATTTTCCAACCAGTTCCATTTTAATTCATAGTCCAACAACATTCACAATTTTTTCTAACCCCGATACCATACAATGTGCTTAGCATTTCCATAGAATGGAAGGTAGAGTAATCACTAATAACACAAACGCTAAAAACAATTAACTTTCTCTGTTTTTTCATCTTGCTTGACCTTCTTCATATTGTCAGATTATCTTTTTCCAGCTCTCAACTTCCCCAACTCAAGTATCATGTGTTGTTTAATTTCCTTGGATTGCATTTTCCCCAACTAGTTCAATTTTCATCCACCATCAAATTTTCTTGACTATTTTGAGTCGCATATCATGTCGCTTGGGACTTTTTTCAATAACAAAATGGTGAATTGTGGTCCAAAAAATCACTGGTTTCATCATAAGATAAGTGCGTTCAAATCTATTTATGAAGCAAGGTAGTTTGTTTTGTTTTGTTTGTCACACTGAGATCTCCCAAACAGTGGCACTTCATGCCACACTCTTGGTATCTTCGGAAAGCTCTCAATGAGTATAGGGGTGCACTAACTTGGTTTGAGACTATTTGGACCTACAATGTGGAAGCTATTGATTATCAAACCATTTTCTCAATGAAAATAAAATCAAATAAAATCTGAAAAACTGTATTGGAATATGGAAACGCTCTTGATAATGTTGGAAAGTTGGAAAGCCCTCAACGTGTCAAGTTTAATAGAGTTTTATTTCACAATTTTCAGAGCTAAGGTGTGGAAGATATTGATTTTGGAGTGGATTTTGCTGCTGAAAATTCAAACAAGTTGCAAAAATTGGGTTTGTAAGGAAAAATCAGTTGAGCCCTCAATGTGTTCACACTTGAGGGCAATGGCACAGGCTACACTTGTAATTGAAAACATTAGAGAACATATTTTTATGTTGGGATACCTTGTCTTCTAACATGATTGAGCCTCCTGCTGCATTGAATTAGTTACACAGGCTGCTTAGTGTTTTGCTGGCCAGATCAAGCCCAAATAGCATGTGAATGTTGATTCTGATTGAGTTATGCAAAAGTGGTGAAAGATAGGCTATATGTATTGAAAATCATTAAACCCTAAAACACTTGATCAGCCAAAAATGGGTTTTCTTCAGAAAATAGGTGTTAGTGATGGGATTTTAAACAATTTTCTGTATATGTTTTTGGGTAGTTGCCCAGTCCATTAAGAACTTGAATTGGACAACAAGGCCAAAAAGCAAATTATAGAATTTACTGGCGAAACCATGCTTTTCATTAGAAGTTTAAGTGGCAATAAGTTAGAGGCTTAAATAGAAATTAAAGTGAATAGCTTAAGGTTGAAATGGAAATGTGGCTTTTACATCAATGTTTTGATGGAAATTGCCCTAGTGCAAAATGGAGAAACACGATATAAAATGACTATATGAAAAGGTCCAAGAAACAACACAAGATCCAAATGCAGAAAATATTAAGAAAACAATACAGACCCAAAAACTACTCCTCAGAATTAGGGGGCTTGAATCCCAATCCTTATGGATCCTCTCCACTGCAACCTAGCTCAAACTTGCACAACCCACTCACATTAGAATCAAACTTGCAAACCCACATGTTAGCCTATGCCAATCCAAAAAAATAAATCCAATGGTTGAATATATAAGCAACATAGCCTAATGCCAAGCATAGAGAAAATTACCTAGAACATTTTGGAAAGTACCCAACATGCAATTAGAGGCAAAAAAAAAAAAAAGTGACTTGCACATACGATGCATAGAATGAAAATTAACCAATAGTGAAAATGAGGCATAGATCCAGACCTCCCTTCCATGATTTATGTTTATGCCTAGGAGGCTTGCAAATAAGTTGCATACATCTGGTACCAAGCTGAATTGCATTATAAATCTACAAACAATTGCCATTAAAGCTACGATTCAAAAACTACACCAAGTCCTAATGGTAATATAACAAAAAAAATCTAAAATTTAGTTGCATACCTCACCTTATCATTAGTCCAATTCTTGATGGCATCCAAAAAGAAAAGCATCCAAACTTTTGTGTTCTTATAACAAACATCTTCACAACCAAATCTAGATGGGTAGTTAACTTATTTCGCAACTTGGATCCACCATGTGGAGAAACAACATTTATCTTTTATGCTACCCAAAATCATGACTGTAGATAGTTCTATTAAAAAAATATATTTTGACAATCAATCCTCCAAGGTGTTGGATGCAAATTTAAACCACAATCATGTGACAGGGTTGCATAATATTGGTAATTCCAAAGCAATTGCGTGGTTGTTTTGCATAATGATTTGAAGAGAAATGTTCCAAGATCAAGTCGGCTTTCATAAAAAAAAAGCTAGGATCTTCACTTGATCAAAAGTTAAACCAATGACTTTCTCAAAACATAAATGAACCTTTAGTGAGACTAAATGATCTATAAAGTTTCCTCAGCAAGAAGGTTGAACCAATAATGAAGATATATGATGCATGTGGCATTCATCAATTCTTGACTTAAGAATCGATGTTCAAATTTTGATATCAAGCACATAATAACATGTGAACACTGCACCTTGATATATTCAAAAAAAGTTGTCCAATCATTTCTAGTGGCTTGAATGAACACTGTAATGTATGGGCATTTTTTACGCAATTGATACCATTTGCCTTAGAAATAAAAAATTGCATATTGAATGTTTGTTGTTAAATCAATCCACAATGTAGTAAGCAATTGGTTATTATTGAAAGCATAGGATTCCAAGAATGGTTTGAAATGTTTTTAGCAATATTTTGTTTTCGGATCAAAATTGAACTTATATAATTCTAAACAACACAATTTAACAATAGTCACAAAATCACACACATATCACAAACTTAGCATCTCACAACTTAATAATGAAAATTCTACAAAATTCATTCATTTGTAATTCATACATTTCACACATTGATATCATGCATTGAAAACATATTTGACACTTAGATTTATAGGAAAAAGTGAAATTCATGTAACATTCATTCATTTATAGGTTCATACCTCATTCATCAACATATTTATTTATGTGTTAAACATGATTTCCACCCATGACATTCATGTGTAAAATATATGAACCTGTGAATGAATAAACTTCACATAATTTTCATTATTAATTCGTCACATGTTAAATTTGTGATGTAAATGTGTAATGTGCCTATGCAACTTAATGAATGCATAAACTACCTTTAACATGGGCATAATGCACTTTAACTTCATTACCATCTCAATGTTACGAACATATTCAAGGTTTGTTTTTTGTGTCATCACATGGTTTAAGTTGTTCATGTGAACCATTAAGGTTTTGTACTTAACAAACACTCTACACTAAAAGTAGATCCGCCTAGTCTTTACATTGTGTAGCAATTTTAGATTCTTAATTTCAAGCAACTTGGTAATGATGCCATGTTCAAAATATTTTTTTGGTGAAAACAAAATGTGTAAGTGGTTTGCAACAAGCTTTTCAAGTTTAACAACCAAGGGTTGAATAGAAACAATTTTCACTACTAGGTTGGTGTGATGTGCCATGTAGTGTAGTCCAACTATAAATGGTTTTGATTTAGACTTGAATTGTGTAACAACATTAATATGTATGCTCATGAACATTGCAACCCCATTAGATCCAAAACATGTAAGTTTGTTAACAATATGTTGAGTGTAAGCAAGATAAAAGGAACAACTTGATTACCTTGTCAAAACTAGAACAAGTAGATTAAAAATAACAACAAAACTCATTATAGAATTGTGGAACATTGAATGTTTTCAATTCAATGATTAAATATAATATATGTTCACACTAATGTGCATTGATTTTCATATTTCAAATTATAAAACTAGGTTTTTCAAAATATAAGTAACTTTTGACGTTACTTTTCATTGTGGGCTTTTGGTTTCAAATATGTGAAAGTAGGTTTTTACAAAAAAGAAATAGATTTTTTTTTTAATGATTTGCTATAACATATGTTGATCTTCATTTCCCAACTTATTACATATCAATTTCATCAATTTTTAAAAATCAAAAAGTAGGTTTGAAGACATATTTTTAGTCGGTTTCAAATGTACTTTTTATCTATTTTTAAAATTCTTTTTTTTTTTAAAGAATTAAATTCATATAAACTTAATAGAGCAAACTATTGCTACTTGATACATATTTTCCAATTAATTTGATGCTAGTTTATGGTAATTATATAAGCGGCACAAAGTTGAAGTGGAGACGTCTGCTTTATCTTGCTTTGAGTTTTTTCTACTATTTAACCCCCGTATTGCATTAATGACCTCAATATCAATTGGGTAAGTTATCAATAGTGCTTTTGGTAAGCACCCTTTCAAAATTCATCAACAATGGCATTTTCTTGAAGCCATCAACAATATATGCATGCACAATACACCAAGATTGGTTGATTGTGATGACTTCATCACAACCAACAATGATGTATTTAACCTTTTGGACAACAACTTTTATGGATTGCATGACAATGTAATGCATTGTTTTTGCCATCTCCCAACCCATGGAATCATATAGTGTTTGTGAGGCATGTTCTTCACCTTCAAAAAATGAAATAACATCTTCATGCTCTTAAAATCAATCATAGGTCAATTCAATTTCAAAAGCCAAAAGATGGCAACAAAGTGCAAAAACTTTCACTTCTTTGCACCAACTAAACCTCTAACACACATTATGTTTGCAACATAATTTCAACCTTTGATGGCAAATAAGTGGTCATTTTTAACATGTTGGTTTTTCTATGGACATGTAATATTGCCCCATAACACACCCAAGGCATGCAATTTTACATTTTCACTTGCCTACATGTTTTTACAAACTATCAAACTTTGGCACCAATAATTTTTCCTTTCCATTGATCTCATTGTATACTTTGTAGTGGACCATGTTCAACTTGCCATCACACCCCATCACAACTTCTACCCATGGTTAATCTACCCATAGTAATTTACCTTGTAATAATTGAATTGGTTGTAGTGGAATCATGTTGCAACAACCCAAGAAATGCATAGAATGGAAAAACAACACACAAAATGGGGAAAAAAAACCTTGAATAATTTTTTGAAAATAAACAATCACAATGTAAAGTCTAAGAGGATCCCTATGTAAAATCCATGCAAATAGTGGATGAGAAAAAGAAATAAACAATAAAAGGCTCAAAGGAAGAAGAAAACTTATTTAGATTTTGAAAGGTTGGAAGTTGAATTTTGTGTGTTTGCAATGGCATGGAATTTGATGCCATCAATAACTAAATCCTCATGCTCCTCCTACTAGAGATTGTTCTTCATGCAATGATGTTAAGTTCATAGTTGCAACAACTCCTTGTAAACCCCTTGCAATTTCCATTTGCTACCAACCATTGTTGGTAATAACTTCCATTCTACAAGCTTTTTTTTAAGCTTTGGAAGGAATAGCAATAGCCCAATTGATTTCAATACTTTTCTCCTACACTATGAACCCTCCGACTACCCATATTGCAAGATCATTGGGCATATTCACAATCAAGGTACCCAAAAGGATGGTTTAATGGAAAAATGACTACAAAGGACTATTTTGGATTTTTATTACATTTATTATTTCCTGATTATAGTGGATTGGTATATGACTATAATTAAAATGATTTCATGTTAATCTAATAAAAAAACCAAGAATGAATTGGATATAATATAAATGTCTTTTTGAGTCTTTTAAATAATTTAAGTCCTTGTTTTGACTATAATTTTCATTTTAAAGGAATTAAAAGGAATGTATTAAACAATGCAATTGACTTCAATTTTTTTTCATGGATAAGTAATGCATACATTTATGTTTGGCAATGTTCATATTATGCATTTGATTAAAATAATGCAAGAATTTTAAAGGCTAGAAAATCCATTTTAAAAGGGCAACAGGGAAAATGATTTTTTTTTTCCATTTGGTTGATTTTTTGTATTCATTAGGCTTAGAATTTGTGGCCCCAAGTGTTGGAAAAATGTGCATGAAATTTTCATGCAAGAAAACATGTTAAAGTGTACATAAAAGTTTATGTACTCATTTTTTGCATTTTTGGTTTTTAACGAAAATATTTATGCATAATTAATTACATACACATGTGAAAAATCACCACCATTATGAAAATGATCATAATTTGAATTATTCAATATCTCTCACTTAAATTTATCCCATTTATATTTTATATTTGGAAGATAACAAAAAAAAAGGTCCTTGAATCTTATGTCCAAAAATAGGTACCTTGATTATGAATATGCCTTAATGATTGTGATAAAAAAACATGCCATAAATTTGCTAGCACAACCTGACAAGTTCATTTTTGGTATTAGGATGTAAAAAGGGGTTTGTGACCTTGTATTTTAATTATTTCAATGGATTAAAAGCCTTGTTTAAATATGCCTAAGTAACATCTTCAACTGCAAGTTTAATTTGAGGGGTTCAATCCCTTGCTGTGCAAACGCCTCACTATAGAAAAATACTATTTGGTTTACAAAAAAAATCTAAATGTTCCCAAGGAGGAAACTTTGGGTCTCTTCTCTCCTTGGATTTTGGTTTTCTAGTCTTTTACTTTATTTTGCTATGTAGGCAACACATACCCAAGTTTTATAACCATAAAAAAATTCGAAAAGCAAAAGCCCAACCTTCAAAACTAAAGCCACACAACAAAAAAATTGCAAAGTTGCATAAGAAAAAACCTTCATGACATAGGTCAGAAGCAAAACTCAAAAAACTTGAATAAAAAAAACTTCACAAATCATAACGAAAATGACAACCTATTGTTTGTAATGCTCTAGTGCATATAGTACTCCATGTGATGACATCTTTTAAATATTAAAAAATTCAGTAGTCCCATCCTATCCATTTACAACCATAGATGCTAACCACATCAACATATTTTAACCTTGAATCCTTGGTAAGCACTAATCAAAGTAGGCAACCCTAATTCCTTTTTGCATGAATGTATTGTTGTAACATCTTTCAATGATTGGTTTTGTTTATTTATATATAGTACAATGGGCATTACATTTTTTCTAACACATGTCATATTATTACATGATGGGTTTTATGCTATGAAAAGCCCCAACATGAAGGCATTACAATCGTTAACCTCAAGACCATTGCAAGGGCTTTTTATTATTTTCGAAAAACACATGTTCATGTTTTGCCTTTGTTTTTTAAGGCAATGGTGTGACAAAAAAATCTTGGTTTGAACATTGTCTTTAGGGGCCATTATATATGTAAGCCTTTCTTTGTGGCATGTTGCATCCATTTGAGGCTTGATAGGTGGATTTTTTGATTTTTTACTAGTTTCAACAAGTTTTTAGTAAAAGTAAGGTTGTTAGTTAAGATTACAACTTAAGCATCCAGCTTGAGTACGTTGTGTGTGTCATTTTGACTCTCTACCATGACAAATCAATTGATTTATTGTAGGCATATTTCATTTACTTTGTTATTTTAAAGTTGCATAATTTTATTTTTTTTTCCCATTTCTCATGCTTTATTTGTCATGGAAACAGAACCTTTGGCCACTGCTATGCATCCATCTTATACCTATTTATGCACTTACAACATTTGTATTATCAAAGCTCAACCTATTTACTTATTATCAAACCCCAACCTACATATTATCAAACAACAATTTATCGACATGTTTATTGTCGCACTTGGTTTCACCTTGGTGTTCTCGTGTTTGTAAACTCATCACACCTTTAAGACTAAACTTACACATGGCCAAACCACAGATGAATTAATCCTCACCTTTGAATCAATTCGCATTGACTCATCATTCTAAAACTTATCCCAATTTGTTATGTAGGTGGGGTTAGTTTGATGTGGACTTTTCATTTAGTCTAGAGTTTTTTTAGTCCAAGACTCCCAAGTTTTGTTTGGCAACCCAACATCAAACTTAAAGGGTTTCAAATGAAGCACTAATGCTTTTATGTGGTTTGTCCCCTAAAAGACATAAAGTGGACTCACCTTACAACAAGCCCACTCCAAACTTACATTTATTTTCCTTAATCACTTTTGAGCTTTGAAGGGGGAAGATTTGCACTTATACAAATTCCCTTTTGACACTTAATGAGCCAAGGCACTTGTGCTCACCTTGGGACCATTTTTGGTCTTCATAAGGCACACTTCTTGTGTTTTTTTCAACTTGCCAAACCAAGAGTCAAACCCAACTTGTCAAAAAGTTACACCATCCCTAGTACTAAAGGGCTATGCTTTAATGATCTCAACATGGGCCTTGACTAGATGAGCCTAAGTTATGGCTTCACTTATAAAGGCATGTCATTTACCTATTTGCTTACACCCTACTTACATATTGCATATGTATCAATTGTCAACTCAAGTTTCCTTATCATTTATTTTTTATCAACAACCTAGGTATTAACAACCCTCAACTTATTCTTATATTTTAAATAATACATTTAAAAATATGTCCTTAATATATTCATCATAACCTTAGCATCTCATGTTTTAATAACGAAAATAATGCAAAATTCACTCATTCATAATTTATATGTTTCATGCATTGATATTACATATTGAACACATTTAACACATAAATTTATAAAAAAATGCAAAATTTGTGTGATATTTATTGATTCATAAGTTTGTGCTTCATATGTCAACACAATTATCCATGTGTTAAATGTGTTTTCAACACATGATATTTGTGTGTAAAATGTACAAACCTATGAATAAACAAACTTTACACAAATTTCATTTTTAATTCATCATGTGCTAAATTTGTGATGTCCATAATAAACCTGATATATTGCTAGAGGTTTTTGGTTCATGTCATAGTTCTTACTAATGGTTGGTTATTGTTGTGTCTTAATGAGATGCAAAAGGTTGTTCTTAAATCAAAATAATCTCAAAAATGTCAAAAATGAAAAATGAAATACAACCTAGTTGATTAATTCAAATATAATTTATAAAATTAACCATGAAAAGTTGTAGGCAACATTTAATCACACATATGATGGGTCACAAACAAGAAAATCTCTTCTAGTGGGGCTACCCACCTTGAGTATTATACGCTGTTTTACAACCATAATGCCTTCGATTGGGAGCCATACCCTATATATTCATATCAATGTATTTTGAATGAATTTTGTGGCGTGGTGAAAGTGGCAATTGGCCATGGAAATTTTTTGGGAAGGGATGATTGTCACTTTTTCTACATGTTGATATGGATGATGCCACCATCCACTTTGGCTACAAACAAAAATTCCAAAGCAAAACATTCAAAGTAAAACATTGATATTACTACTATTTGTATATACGATTAGGTATGTACTAAGATTGTTCTGTATACACGATGGACAAATACACAGTTAGTTACCCAGGCGGCAGATGGAGCTGCGAATCATGTTTACGTACGGGGACGGCGAAGAGCGATCAGTTGTGTCAGGACTCAGGAGGAAAGAGAGCGAGAGAGAGAGGGGACCGACTCATCTTGACAGCGTCGTGACACAATTGACGCCACCGACGATCTATCTGGACATCAGCTAGCAGGGGCCGGACGACAGATGAATGAATCGAGTGTGATGGAACCTCATGTAGCGCTTCTGTATCCATCGCAAACGGTTTTTTTAATATATATATATATTTCAAATTCGTGGTTTTCTAAGCTTTGGCGATTTTTTCCAAATTTTTTTACCAAGTTTTTTCTGTAGCCATAGTACGAAAATTTCGCCCCAAAGAAAGCACTGATTGCAACTGCTGACTTCATCAATGCTGAGTAAACTCTCAAATTTTGGTGTTTTTTCTGGTGTCCATCCAGGTGGGTTGGCTGGCATTGCAGTCGGTTGTAACTTCGTTTCTACTTCTCTCACTCGTAGCCAAGTGCTTTTTTCGTTGTTTTCGCTTGCACTAAGTTTTGTCGTCTAGTTTGTGTGAGTGCGTGAGTGCTTTTTGTGTGTTTGTTTGTTCATAAATGCGCGCTTAGCTTCAGAGAAGGACTTTTGAAAAGGGTGCTTAGTATTACTTACTCATTGGACACCATCACACTCTCGTCCCTCTTTGTAACTCCTCGGCAGCAGTCTCTTTCCAGGATAGAGACATTGGGATGCACCCAGAAACGGGCCAAAGTTTGGTTTCCCTACAATTTAGGGTCATGTGGAGTCCACTATAGAAGCATTTCGAGCATAACTTGAAGGATCCACTTGAGCTTCACCATGTTAACCACCATTTTGTTTCCCAATTTAGTATGCTGAAATATTTATCACCCATAATGTGGGTGTCATCTAAAGGGCAGAGCCATTATGCGACCAGCAGCTTGTTCATGAATGCGCCCTTAGCTTTGAGTAAGGACACCTCAAGAGGGTACCAAAATTACTCATCGGAGGCCACCACACTCTCGTCCTCTTTGTGACTCCTGGTTGGTGGCGGCGACGGCAGCGGCAGTTTTTTTTTGTCGGGTAGAGACATTGGGAGGCACCCAGAAACGGGGCCAAAGTTTGGTATCCTTACATCATAAGGTCATGTTTAGTCCACTTATAGAAAAACATTTCTGGCATAACTTGAAGGACCCTCTTGGGCTTCAGCATGCTAACCATCATGTGTTCCCAATTTATCATTTATCATCCTTATGGGTGTCATTTGAAGGGGCAGAGGCATTGTGCGACTAGCTGCTGCTTGTTGTAGTAGTAATAGTTGACTGTTGGAACAGCAGGAAGCGAAGAAGACACTACGGCGTCCTTTCGTGCTCCTCTTTTTTTTGGGTGGTCGACTACTGTTGTTGTTGTTGTTGTTGTTGTTGTTGTTGATTCTTCTTCGTTTCTTCAAGGTGGTGGGTGTTTCTGCCATTCTCCTGAATCTCTTCTTCATTCATTCTTTTTAACGAGATTTAAATGCCTTATTTTTGGTTTTGGTTTTGGATCACATTGGTTGATCGGGTCGCCTTCAAAGTGTTTTGTCATGGAGACGGATTTCTCTGCAATATTCTCATAGATGACATGTTTCTACATTGAGCCTCGGTGTGGGTTCTTGTAATGTGTGATTGATGAAGGTTTTGCATACCAAGAAGCATGAGGATCTAGATCAGCAGGGATTGTGAACAAAACTGATCTTGATCTCCTGCATTCTCATGTGTTGGTCAAGACATTTCAGAGTACTGTCAGATGCAAATGCAAGAGCTTGATTTTTGGCTCTTGAAACTTCTGATATGGCAGAAGTTTGTTTTAGTGCACACGTGGGGGGGAAACAGGAGACTTTGTGGTTCTGATTCCTGTGCTTTTTGTGACTTCACCCAACAAGAAATCTTCTTTGTCTTTGATGGATCATGTCCAGGTATTCAAATTTTATTTTTCTGGCTTCTTACCAAATGTGAAGAAGAAGAATCAGTATGACAGAGTTGGACTTGCAAGGGAGCCAGCAGATTCGTGGAAAACTGCGGCTGAAGCACAATAAGGGGGAGTACTCACCAATCACAATGGGTGGAGATGAAGCATGGAGTCCAGATGAAGAGAGCAGAGGAGGAAGTACTCTGGACTCACCTGTCTTGAGAAGAGCAGGGATGCAGAGCACTCATCATCATCATGATCATGAGCAGCAGCAGCTGCAATCCAATGGGAAAAGTGTTGAAAAGACAATGCAGATCGAATGGGTGATGCATTTATGCAAAGTAGCAGAAGGATTGATGACCAAGCTTCATTCTCTGCGCCAGTTTCTAGGCCCTGGTTATGAATCTGGGTCATTGCAGTATCCTGATACCTTCTGGAAGAGTGGCATTCTCCCAGATTTGCCAAAGCTTTGTCAGCATGTTGCCCGCAGGTTTCCAGAACACCCTGCCAAGTTGCAGCTTGAAAAGGTGGTGTGATTTTTCCATTTCCTGAAGAAGCCCTATGAACTAGGTATAGGCTTCATGACTAAGAATGATCAATCGACAGCTTAAAAGGTTTCACAACCCATTATGACTTTTGTATCTTCTTTTTCAGGTTGATAAGGCTGGAGTTGATATGTTATATGAGAATTCTGGAAGATATGTGGCTACTCTTGAACCATGGATTCTGGTATGGTACTGCTCAACCATGAATCAGTAGTATTGCATATTTGTCAAGTTGAATGTGTCATCAGCAGCTTTGAAGAACACCCAACTATGTGCCTCCTCTGCATTGTGAGCTTTGCTTAGCTCAATGAACAGCACAGGATGATCATGATCACACAATAATACCTCTACATATTTTTCTTTGGAACTTTTTCTGATTTTTGTGCCTTATATGGTGTGTCTGGTTCTGCAGGTTCAGTTTCTTGGTTTGTACATGTGCCAGATATATGTGTATCTGTGTAAGAAATTGTTATATATGCAACTTTGTAATGTCATGGCAGGTAATTGAGGATTTGATGACGTTTCGTGAACAAGTTCTCCGTGTTATAATGGACCTTGGCAGTACAGTTATCACCTTGCTGGTAAATTATATCCTTAACCTTTGAACCTTTGTTTTGCTCCTTCAAGTGTATTAATTTGTTCTAGCCAGCTGGAGTTGTTTACAAGGGACAGCTTCTTTTGGGGCACTCCCCACTAGACTTGAGATGCTATGTCATTTCTAAGTATATGTATCTTGTGCCAGGCCAATATTAGAATCCAGTCGTAATATTCAAAGTCATCATCTGGAAATGACAGCCTTAAAAGGAAATTACCTCCAAACATGGTGACTGACTTGGTTCGTGTATGATGTCAGCCAAATCAAAATCCACTGCTGTTGTCAGTATTCATGGATCTCTTCTGCGGGTTCGTGCGTGTCAACCTTCTAGCTGATAAGGTTGCTCCCTCTTGTGAATACATACCTTTTTGAAATTGATTCACTCTAAAAACCCATAATAATTTGGAGCTAAACCTGTAACATGCAACTTCTCTCAGGTACCATGTAAGATGCTTCTACAGACATACAACTTGACACACACTATAATGAAAAGTGGTCGAGATTATGGTGCCTATCATCGGTAAGCTACTACATTTTTCTGCATCCAAATCACTTTTTTTTTTCATTACCTCCTCTGATTCAGAGAGGAATAAGCACAGAAGTTACCCCATTTTGTTGAGCTGCTGATGCTCCAAGTCCTGAGGTCAATTTTGTTGCATGTCATTGATTGCTGATGAGTTACTGATTCTGATCTCTTTTGTGCATGCTCAGTATGGTGCAGTTTCTGGATTCATATGACCCACCTTTGAGGGGATTGCAGGATGACTTAAATTTTGTGAGTCCTCGCATAGGTGAGGTACGTGCCCCCCTAAACTACTCATGCTGAAATTGCTGTGTCTTTTGAAAGATTTGAGCTCTCCCCTCGGATATATGTGTGTGTGTGTGTGTGTTACCTTGGAATTAGTCTTTACACGCAACATGTCCAGTATTGCGAGTATGAAGGGATCTGATTGTTCAGTGTGGTTATGTATGTCTGTGCTGAGCAATAAGTCTCCTGTTTTGTTGTGTGTTGCTGCAGATTTTGGATGCTGTGGGCCCGACAGTTCGGCTGGGGTTAGATTTCCAAAAGCTTTGCAGTGAGGGATATCTGAGTCCATACCATCCTCGATATCCCGACAAGCTCATCAACTCTGCTCATCCTGCTGTATGTCAAATGACTTCACATTCTTGCACTCGTTATTTGATGCATCTATGAAAGAAATATGTCATGGAGATGCCAAAATGGGTTCAAGAATGCACAGGTTACATTGCCACATTCTAATGCCAGTCTCTTACCTGGTGTCTTTATCTGCAAACTGGGGTCCATTGGTCTCTCCATAGGGCTTAATTGTTGCTTGTCTCACAACCAACTTCTTGAACTGTGGACTCAATTATGCGTAGTATCAGTGACAGTTTACTAAAAGCTCAATGTGTGTAGCCCTCTGAGTTTTTTGCATCTGTGGATTGTTTTGAAACCAAACAGAGATCACAAGACTTGGTGAACCTTGACACTTATCGAGAGTGGATACTGCTTGGTTATCTGGTGTGCCCTGGAGAGCTTCTTCGGGATGGTGCTATTGATATTGCTATGGTAAGCTGTTGGGGTCAGTGCAAAATTTGTTCCATCTACTGATCTTTCTTCCTTCAGTACATGGCTACAGTATTATATACTTTTGTTGAGGTGATCATAATTTCAGTCAACCTGCTTCTTTTCTCGAATTTGGGGTTTGGTTATGACAATCTCTTAGCTTTGCTTCCAGCGCAAGTATGGTGTGATAGCTCAGCACTCTTGTTGTCTGTTATCGAAGTTGAATCTATGCAGTCTAGAAATGTGTGCAGAATGTAAGGGGAAAATTGGGCAATTGATTTTGTCCCTCTTTCTTCTTCTTATGCACTTCCTCACTGAGCTAAGGTCATGTTGACATGGTTGGTTGCAGTTGACATTAAAAGAATCTCTGTTGTTACCTGTTTTCCGAGATGAGGTACACAACACTTTTAGAACCACTGAGAAAGAATTGTCTGGTTTGTGATGTTAGTATGAAAATAGCTAACAATTTTTTTGGGTGCTTTGACTGACTTCCGTGGTGATGACACACATGCAAATGCTACTGTAGTGATGGTACTGGATGAAGAAGAACTTCAGATGGGTTCATGACTGATATTCAGATGGGTGGGCCAGACTGAGTATAATTTGTTGGATGGGTGCAGTACATTTTTCTGCATGATGAATATCAGCAGCATGTGTTACCACACATTGTGGAGTTGAAGAAACAAGCAAAAGCAGAGCGTTCAAAGGCAAGAGATGCTGATGCGGAATACCACCTTGCCAAATCAATTGAAAAACAGATCTGGTTTGTACTAAGAGCAAGCTTTTGTGTAAATTCTTAACACTCCTATGTGAAAGGTGGGGTCTTGTTTTCAGTAGCTAACTTTCATCAATAATGTCTGCAGTTTCACTATGTGTTTTTTTTCCTACTTGTGCAATGAACTGAATGGTGGGTAACAGTGTCAAGTGAAAATCTAAGTCTCTAGTGCTGCTAACCTTGTTCAAGATGCAAAAACAGCTTTCTCCTAACATTGATGCTTTTTCAAAATGCAGTGAGGTACATGATACAGCTATCAACAATGCTGATTCAATTCACTGCGAGCATCGGTTGTTTTTGAAGCGGGAACTTGGACGTATGGTTCTCTTTCTCACTGATCAGCCCACTCTTCTTCCACCCAATCTGCAGGTTTCCATTGCTTTACCCCTGCAAACAGTAGTGATTGTTCCTAAAATGCAACTGAGCTTGTTTTTTACAAGATAATGCAACAAGGATTACCTATCTGTTTTTGCCTTGTATTTGTTTGAACAGGACTTCTTTAGCTCTAAACAGGCCAGCTACATTGAGCACACATCAGACTGTATTTGTGAAGGAAATCATCTCACTTCATGTGATTACAGCAAAGTACTCAGAAAGATGCTCAGAAAGATTTCAGTTAGTTTGAAGGTGTAGGTTCTATGTGTCAATGGGTATCTTTGGACTCACTTTTTGGTCCAAAATTCCTTCATTTGATCTGGCTCTCTTTGTACATATGAAGTGTATGTATGAGAAGTGGAGTGCCGGATGTGGGTATCTTTGCAGTTGGTGTTCTCTGTTTTGGCGATTGTGCGCTCAGAAATTCTTTGGTATTTTCGTCATGTGGGGATCATTTTTGGCAAGTCCAAGGGTACTCGGTTCATTCCTATTGAGATGGTATGCAACTTTTTGTCTCCTGATACTCCTCTTTTTTTCTCTTTTTCAAGGGGGTGAGTAGTGGTAGGTAGAGTACCTGATGATGTTCATGGTTTCTTTGTGTTATTGTTGTCTTCTTCTCCAGCCAGCAAGATGGAGTCTTCCTCTCTTATCAGGATTCATGACTGCTGCTGCAGGATATTGCAGATCCAAGCATTGGTTTCCTTCTGGAGGGAATGGATCGTCTTATTTGCCTTGTCCGCAAATATGCTCCAGGTTGGTGGAGGCAAGACCATGTGTTTTGTTGTGTTCTTTAGAGGTTTCTTAAGGTGCTTGACAAAGAGGATAACAGTAGGAAAGAAGATGCTTAACATGCTCCTTGGGGCCATACTCAGAGACCAACTCTGCAATCTTTGAAACTGCAGCTGGGCAAGCGTTTGCAATAGGCTATGTGGCTGCAGCAGCACAAAGGATGCAGCAGCTATTGGTTGGGCAAAGGATTGTGGCCATTGACATTGACACTGAGTTGCACGAGCTTTTCAGCTCTATTTTTGGAGCTCTTGAGCAGCTGCCCAAGCTAGAAAATGACCAAGTAGTCCCCAGCTCTACAGATCTTTCAGTACGTATCTTGTACTTCAAATCTCTTTGTCCTTCTCTCATTATGAGGTGAATGCCAATCTGGAAGAGGTTTGTTGCTTCTTCCTATGGGTTGTGAGGCAGGGAGAGGGAGGCAATTTGAAGTTGGGGAAAAGAAAAGGATTGATTTGGGTTGTGTATAAATGTGAAGGTGTTCCGCAGGAGCTGGTTACAATTGATAATGCTAGTATCATCATCAAGGTCAGCCATTAACATTCAGCACTTGGACATGGCCATTGTCTCAGCAGAGGGCAATGAGAGCATTGTTACTGAAGGCAACCGTGCTTATCTTTGGTCCAGGTCTCTTCATCATCTCCTCCTATTCCTGGCTAGAATCAAAGATGATGCTGCTGCTTCTTAGCCTGACCAGAGACCTAACAGCAGTAATGCTCAATTCTGTTTGCATGGTGTAAGATTTGTGCATGCATTTGTGCAGCAGCTGTAATGCAACTTGGAAATTCAACACTACAATATTGTGTTTTCTTTTCTCTCTCAGCTTGATGGAAGCTTGATGATGTCTGCAGGGCTGTAGATGAGATGGACAAACAGATTCTGCAGCATACATCTCTCAAAATGCTCTACTTCTATCGGCAGCAAGTCACTGCGGTAAGCATGCTGGCCGGCTTTGAAGGCATCTCCCCTCCTTCCTTCTTGGCTTTAATGTCACAGAATGTTCTTACATTTGACAGTTGTATTACATCAGGTGTTCCATCATACCATGTTCGGATTGGAGAACCATCCTCAGCATTGCTGTGCTTGGCTCAGCTTGGCTTGCAATTTCACTGAGAATGCTCACCCCAATGTCCCTGATGAGGTCCCTTCTCTCCAATCATCTTTTTGTATCATCAGTAGACTTACTCTGCAATCCAGAACCTTGTATGTTTCTCCATCAAGATGGATGTAGGAAAGTGCTTTTTCCTCACATAGTGGGAATTCTTCTTCCTTGGGAATTTCCAGCTGCCAAGGTTTGCCCGAGATGCAGTATTATATGCAGAGTCCTTACTGGATTCAGTGATGGGTGGTTTGGAGGGTTTGATCAACATCCTGGATTCTGAAGGAGGATATGGTTCCTTAGATAAGAAGGTTCTTCTATTTCTTTGGATTCTAAGCTTTACCTCATATTTGTCATATCCAGATGCTATCTGTTGCATCTTGTGAAGAAGATGGTGTACCTATAGTTCATAGCAACACTCATCAATTCATAATTTGTTGGAACATTACATCTAAACAGAAAGTTGAATACAAAGTCTTTGTTGGATTAAGTTTTCCTATGGTGGGTTGGTGATGTTTTTGCAGCTTCTACCAGAGCAAGCAGCCATGTGCTTAAATCATGTAGCCAAGACTGGAGTCCCTGCCACCATGTCCACTAATGGCGATGTTGAGTTTCCAAGGCCAGGCTTTGAAAGTGAACCATTAAACAGAGAAAAAATCAAGATGTAAATTCTGTGTACCTTTCCACCTCAAGCAGATTGTCTGACATCTGCTGTCAAGTTGTTGGCTTGGCACACACACATTGCAGTTCACCTTTTGTTGCTCACTGGATGTGCCTCTGGACCAAGATGTTTGATACAGCATTTTTGTTACTGGTGTAGGTTGGAGGCTGCCATGCAGAGATTGACAAGTCTCTGTTCAGTTGTCAATCAGATGGAACCACTACGTGTCCTCAACCATATGTTTCTCCCACGCGAGGTGTAGAGTTTGTTCAACTCAGTATACCTTCCCTTTTTGTTAGCCTTCTCTTATTTGCCTGTTTTTTCTTGTAGACAAATGCTTTTGGCTAAGAGAAAGAGAGAGGGAGAGGATTTATGAGGAAAAATCAAGTCATATATCAGTTCTGAAGCGGCTATTTTTTCCATATGGATGCAGTACTTGAGGCAGCGAGTGGTGAAGAACTTCAGGGAATTTCTAGCAAATGTCATAATTGTGGATGGAGGACTTCAGCGTCTGTCTGTGGCAGAGGCTCAGCTGCAGCGACACATGAGCATAGTGCATCTAGTAGAGCAGCATGTTCAGCTGGATCTCACCCGTGGTTTGCGTGAGGTTCTTCTGACAGAGTCTTTTGCACATCCTATGCGAAATTTCCAACCAGAAGATCGTGAAGTTGGCATTGGTGGTGAGGTAGTTTGCACGATTGCAGACTGGTATATTGAGAATGTGTTGTTGACTGATGCAAAAGTGTGTGGAGGAGTCCTATTCAGTCCTCTTGACAAGTGTTTCAAAAGCACCAGGCCTATTGGGCAGATTCCTGCAGGGTCAGTCACCAACTTGGCTGAGCTCAAGGCATTTGTGCGCATTTTTGGGCCATATGGAGTTGACAAGCTTTGCGGCAGCGTACAATCCCAGCTCAAAAAACTCTTGGGTTTGCTTCAGACCTCACTACACACAAACAAGGAGACTCTTGGGTCACTGGCTGCAGGCAATTTTTCGCGTACTACTCAATCACGTTGTCGTCGTGACACTAAGTTTTTGCAAGTTATTGAACTTGAAACGGTGATGACAAATTGTTTATTGGTGGGTCACCTGCTTAGTATGTGGTCCCTGTTAGTGGAAGCAACTGGACAAGTGCTGCAGTCCAATACTCCACTGCTTTTCTCCCTCTTTTCTGACTTCACAAAGCATGCCCCAGTGTCTGTGCCAGAGACACCCAATCTCCGGAAAATGAAGTCAGTAGCAAGTCAAGTTGGTGCAGTTGGTCAAGATGGTGATGCCATCATGCTGCAGAATATATTGGCAGACATGGAAGGCACTCCTTCAGAGCAATCTTGGGATCTTGCTCCTTTCCTGTTTGTTGCATGCATGGCATCTGAAGTCTGGAAGTCCACCAGTTTCAATGTTTATACTGGCGGTTTCACCACCAATGTTTATTGCTTATCTAGGTTCTCATCAAACCTTATTTATTCTTCGCAAACATTTGAGTACAATTTGGATACAGGACTAGCATCCAGGGATGTTAGTGTAACATTTGATCCAACTCAAAGAGGGTGTGGTGGGCTTACAGATGTATAAAGGGCATCATTGTGGCAAGTGAATGGGTGCGGGCAGAACGCAAGGAGTTGCAAAAGCAGGGACAATTGTCAGAGCCACGCAGCAAGAGCAGCATTAATCAAGAGACAGCTCCAAGGTTAAGTGCTGGAACTCAAGGAGATTTGGAAGCGCGTATCAAATCTGCATTTGAAAAGTTCTTACAGAATTCTGTTGCTGCAGTTCTTGAAGCCTGGGATGATGCTCACAGGTTTGGGTTTTATTTTCTCACCTTCCAAAAAGTTTGTGTGTGTTTGCAGTAAGGTTTTGATTTAAAAAGCGAAGTACCGTCATTCTCCTCTATTTCAATTCACTGCAGAAAGTCTCTATCTTGACTTGCATCTGCAATGCAGAAAAGCTCACTATCCTACCTGTGAGGATAAAAATATGCATCCATTGACTTCCCTAGTAGGCACCTACCTACCTACTCACAATACCTACTCTTGCCAGGATAGGTCACCAAGGTGAAACATGATGTCAACTCAGTTGGGGTTCATCAACAACTAAGTCAGAACATGCTTCCAAATGGATAATGTACTGGTGGCTATTGGTTCACTCTGTTGGCCTTATGTTGGCCCTAGCTAACCACAGCAGTTAGCTCAGTTTCTGGTTTTACTACCTTCCTACTAACAATCCACTAGTCCTTACCTATGTACTAACTATCCACATGCATCTACTAACCTAGTAGCCATGTATTATCCTACATACCTAACTATGGTTATGATGGTGAATCTGGACATCAACTCACTTGGGTTCATCCACAATTGAGTCATAACAGGCTTGCAATGGATGGTGCACTGTTGGTTCACTCTATTTGCCTTAGAGAATGCAGTCTGTCTAATCATGAAGGATTCTTGCTTAATTGGAACAGGAGCCCATTGGTAGCAAAGTTGGTATTTTTGGATCAACTCTGCCAATCAACACACTATCTCCCACGAAGCACATTGGAAACTTATGTACCTCATACAATAATGAGGTCCATATACCAAATGTACTATGAGAGTTCGGTGCCCACCCTCATCAACCCTCATCCATCAACATGCCAATTCACAAGCTCTTCTCTCAGCAATCGCATTGATATAACAAAGAACCAAGGTGAACCTTTTGGTGAGGGAAGCGAAAATTTCACAATGCAACAACAAACTGCATCAAGGGGATCAATCTTTTCAGGTCCCATCAAATTCAGCAGTCACCGAAGGAAATTGGATGTGGAACCAGTAAAGTTATCAGGTTCTTTGGAGTATACCTACAGGACGTCATTTACTGAAAGCCGCCGTAGTGCAGCCACTGCTGGGGATTATGCAGTTCCAACCAAACGTCCTCTTGGTAGGTTCATGTCAGGACCATTGCCCTATTTGGCTTAAGAGGATTAGCTAGGTGCAATTATGAATGTAATATTTTATATTCCATCTGCCATCTTTGGAAAAGGCTCTTTCCTTTTCGCCTTTGGCAGAGAGATGAGATAATGAAATTCCTGATGTCTAAAAACACAGGCTGTAGTTTTGAACCATGCTACCATAGTGGAAAATAATGGTACACAGGAGGGTATGGCAATGTATTTGTATAATGGGTACTATACTACATACACTCACAGTTTGTGAAATTCCTTGTGAAAATGTCAGTGGCAGCTAGCAGGTAAAGTTTTGTTGGCTCACAACTACCAAATATGGTCCAAACCATGATTCTTGTCAAATAGAAAAAAATTGAAGACTCAAATAGCACAACCTGCACATCCAAAACCAAAATCCCAGGAGCCTTGTTAAATGCTCTATACAAGAGCTTGATAAATGCAATTCACTTTGAAGAATCAGCTGGTTTAGAACGATTGGCATACTAGATTGTGGGTCAGTGTCATCTTCAGGGTTATGCCTTCATGCTACAGTTGTAACATTGCTTTAAATTCATGCAGCATAAAAAAGTTTTTCTTCTTCACCTTCACTGGAGCTTTTGATGTATTTATCTTATCTCTTGATCCAAAACACCCAGCTCCTGCTTATGATAAAACTTTCTAAATTTGTACCACATTGATCCATTTGTTCATGTAAATTTGAAGGTGGATTCTGTCAAGTATGTTTCAACATAGATATATATTTTCTTACATTCCAAGAGTGAGTTTGATTAAAAATAGATCCCCACAAGTGCAATGCTGATTAGTCCGGGAATAATTGGCTAATCCTGGATGCAATGGCCATGTAGGTTGCAGGACCTAGGAAAGCAATGGACTGGCAAGCTTTCCCTACCTGATGTGTGCACCAAAATGCAAAAGAATCAATCAGACATATCTAGGAGATTGCAGAGAGAACTCCACAATATTAAAGGAAATCATGTAGAAAGGAAATCAAGAGTGATAGCATCATGTCCAATTTAGTACCACATGACCAGTGTCCCTTGTTCACTACAGCCATGACAGGTGGAGTCTTGAAAGTTCAAGCGAGTTGGACATACCAGGGTGACATCTGTGCCACCAGAGATGAAGTGATCTGCAAGGGGTGCTGCAGTGGTCACCACTACATGGTGATATCTGATGCTAATGGTGGAAGTATTGATACCTGTCCTTTCATTGAGCCAAAATGCAAGAATTCAGTGGATGAGGAAATCCAATCTAGTGTGCTCACAATATGATTGTGCCTGCCAGTTCCAGCCACCTTGCAAATGTGTCTAATATTACTTATCCCACCATAGCACCAGTTTTGCAATCCTAGATTTGATTCAAGCAAACAGCAGCTACATTTAAATTGCAGAGATATACAAGTTACCAAGGCTGTATGAGTGAGGTCTACATGGAGCTCCCCACTGTAAGCCCAAGCAACATTCAACCCACCAATAGGACCTTTTAGACGAGAGTCACAAAACCAAGTAAAACAAAGAAACCGCTACTAAGATCAATTTGCACCAACAGAAACATCTGTGAGCATCTGGGAAGTAAAGTCAACATAAAGCAGTGGCAGAGATCAAAATGGGGATGCTATAGGAATAAGGGATTCATCATTTTCCAATTGCAGAAAAAAAAACATAAGAAAAGAGGTTACCACAAGCATGTAGGAAGCCAAGAAAGTAGAGTATAATGTCCCTAGTTTCCCCAAAAATACGTTTAAATCATAGCCCACACGGCTTTACTCTCCAAGGAACCACCTGCATGTGTATTAGCAGCAAATTCAGAAGTAGTGCAAATAACAATTGGTGCAAATACAGCCTCTGTGAGAGCAAAAAAATTCTTTCTCATCACATAGGCAGGAATTCTAGGCACACTCCGCACAGTCCCTGGTAGCTTGAACAGTTGTCAGAAATTGCACACCCTTCAGTGTTGAAGTACCCTCACTCAAAAGTTCATGACATTGCTTTTATAGTCAACCAGATTTAACAACACTGAAACAAAAAGCTACCGATCTTAACCCTCATTAGCAATATGGTTGAACTGGCAAAGAGAGAGCACTCAATTTTTGAAAGTGTCAAAATTTAGCCAGGGTAGCTGATTACTCCATGTACTCAGTGTTCCAGAGGAGCTCAGTATGCCTTTAGATGTCCTTTGAGGATGGGGTAGGCATTGGCTGTTGTTGCTGTAACTCAGAATCATGACTGGATGACGATGAGCAATTGCCACTCCTGCCTATGCCAGCATGCAAACCCAAACATTGAACTGTCCATTTATTGTAATCTGAGATTTTCATCACTTCATTCTTTTCTCTCCTTGCTTAATCACACTGCACATAGAAGTATCATGAAAAAACCTTGTATGAGTTGATGATGGTACAAAAGACTCTGTGTTTGCCTCCACAGAGAAAATTATCACTTACCCATGGACTCAATTCCATCAAAACACAACTTGAAATCAAAGAGAAGCTCAAAAGCTACACTTACACACCAGAACAATGTTTTTACTAATGTCTTTTCCTCAATAGTATGGAGCAAATTGGTTGTGCCCCTCCCTATCCCATCTCCACCCCTAATTAGAAGAAAATTGACCCAAAAATAAGAAGAAATGGAATTGACATAGACACATTCTCATGTTAAGAATCATTATTTGGATGTTGAGAATTGTGGTGCCGTTGAAGTTCAATCACACTTTCATAAGTATTTCCATGCTTAATAGACCACAAGACTGGTCAATTGAATGGCCACTCAAAGAGTCAAATTCAACATTTGCATCTGAAGTCTTTTGATTTTAGAAATTGCACTTCCACAAACTTTCTCAAGTTTACTTTAACCACGTGCTCAATCCAAGAGATCTTCAATGAAGTTGTTCACTGAAAATTTGCTGCATTATTAGCCTTTTACCTTCTCCAATAAGAACTTCTAACTTGGCAGAAGAAGAAGAAAGGAGATGCACTTGTGCAGAAAAGTCTCATGGGTTATGAATCCAATGCTGCAGAATGTATTGAATGTGTGGCTAATTTGCTATGCAAATCCACTTGGGGAAAAAAGGAGAAAGAAAAGGGTTTTCCTCACTTCATCCACTTCTGGTTGACAAAACAAATTTTCCAGAGTTTGCAATTTGCAAGGTTAATTCCAATAGCAAATGCTATTGCTAATAATACATTGGACAAATTGTCTCAAGGATTTGGAGCCTGAAATGAGTTGGTGGTCGAAGATCCACTGGAAGAGGTTGCACTAAAGGGAAGTTGGCTGGAGGTTAAGTGACTACTCAGGTTTTCAACACTTGAAAGTATGATGTCACCATGTATCCGTTCGAGCATTTTCACCACTTGAAACATGCTAGGTCGGGATGATGCCACTGCATCCACACATTGGAAGGCAATGTCCAATGCAGTCATGAGCTCTTCATCTGGGCATGAGCCCAAGATCCATCTGTCAAATATATCCTCAGGGTGTCCGATTTGGACTAAATTCTTAGCCTACAAAGAAGAAGATTTAAGAATTCAAGTGATAATATGAGAGTCAAATCAAACAAAATCAATTTGAATTGACAAATTGCAAATCTACTACCATTCATCAGTTAGGAAAAACCTGTTGCCATTTTGCCTCTGTTATTTAGGGCGATTGTGGGGGGTACTTTTGGCTCATTGGAAGTGCTACCTATCAGGGTCACAATACTCAATATGGCCCATTTTTGGGGGCCATTATGCTCCATCAGGCCCATGTTTGGGGAGGCATTATGTTTGTAAGGCCCCTTGACAACTGAGTTTTTCAGGTTTTAAGTAGTTTTAACAAGGTTTTACACAGAGGGCACAAGGGTCTTCATTTCAGGTATTATGGTTGTAAGCTCCCTATACACAAGGGGCAATAACTTGAGCCAGAGGGGTGGTAAGTGGTAACACTTAAGGAGTCACCTGTCCCTTTGGGTACAGGGCCTTACAACCATAAAGCCGACAATGGGGAGCATTATTCTATACAAATTACCATAATAACTCAGGTCAGTTTTTGGCTTCTCACCCATTGGACCATATTGAAGTCATTGGTCTTGAATACTTCATTAGTGGGTCGCATCCCTGTGAGAAGCTCCAAGAGTACTATACCGAAGCTGTATACATCTCCTTTCTCTGTAACTTTTCCAGTTTCCATGTACTCTGGACATACCAATCAAAGGGACAATTTAATTCAGCTCCATATTTTGGAAGTAGACAAAAAAATTCAGGTTCTGGAGAACAAGGAAAAAACAAGAAGGATAGGGGGGAGGGAAGTCCTCTTGTCTGAGTTCTCACCAGGAGGTAAGTAACCTAAAGTCCCAGCCACAATTGTTGTCACATGTGTGTCTTGAGGGTTAATGAGCTTGGCAAGCCCAAAATCAGACACATGTGCCTCCATCTCATCATCCAACAAAATGTTGCTGGATTTGATATCGCGATGAATAATGTGTGGGATGCAATCATGATGTAAATAACTCAAACCCCGTGCACTCCCAATGGCAATTTTGAGTCGTACATCCCAATCAAGGGGATTCGAGCCTTTGTGTGCGTAATCTGCAAGTGTAATACATGGTCTATCCTTCATTAGTATGGTTACTTACATAGTTGCACTATAAAATTCCTTCATACACAATCTTTTTGTTCCCTTAAGCACAGTGTCAAAGCCGAGTGCCAAAGGCTTGGCTTTAGATAACATTAATCCATCACAATAAAATAAATTTGATTTTCTCACAGAGAGCAAATGGTGATAGAAGACCAGTGTAGGATTCTAGGGTTTAGAATTCAGGATTTAATTTAATCAAAGCTCAAGGCTGATTGATAGCTAAGGAAAAGCTTTCCCAGATCTCAGGTTAGGAAGGAAGGAAATCAGCAAATAGTGGGCTGGCAAACTGTTCACACATAGGCCAAGTATTGAGACAGTTTGCTAAAATGGCATTGATTTAATGGCTAGGAGAATTGTATTGAAAGAGATGATGTGAGAGAAACACACATAATCTAAAAGCTCCTTCTTCATAGAAACCAAACAGTGAAGAGATTTCGAGTTGAGAGAGAGATGGTGTAGAAAAAACCCACATTATCTACAAGCTTCTTCTTCATAGAAGAAGACAATGAACAGAGAAATTGGGAGAGAGGTGGTGGAGGAAAAACACGCATGATCTACAAGCTTCTTCTTCATAGAAGTTAAAAAAAGAAGAGAGAGAGATTGAGCAAAGAAGACAAGCCATGAAGAGAGAAATTGGGAGAGAGGTGGTAGAGGAAAAACACACGCACCATGTAGCAAGCTGTCAAGATTGCCATTGCTCATAAGATCATACAACAAGAGATTGATATCTGGAGTAGTGTAATAGCCGCGCAGAGTAATCAAGTTTCGATGCTTAATGTCTGCCAAAGTTGCAAGCTCTCTTTCGAATCCGCGCTCGCATTCTGGACCTCCCACTCTTGTCAATTTCTTCACAGCAAATGCAGTCATGTCATCAAGTACCAGTTTGTACACAATTCCAAATCCTCCACTTCCAATCACGTCTGATTGCTTCAGCTTCTCTGTTTGTCTGAGCACAGCCTTTGATGATGGTGTTGCTTTTCCTGATTGCTGGAACATCACCATCTTCCCACCTGCAAGCTCGCAATCTCTCTTGATCAAACAAGAGTATTTTGCAAAACAAATCATAAGCTGATCCGCAACATGAACTGGGTTCTAGAAGAATTCTTAGACTTCCGGATGCTCTCTCACTGGAACCCCAAGCTTCAGATTCCTGCACCGACGTAGCTCTGGTTTGCTCTACATGGATTTCTTCTTGATCGATGCCTGGGCACAACAAGCTGCAGATGGCTGATTTAGAAGTATGGAGAAGAACTTCTAGGAGCTTACCAGAGAGTTTGATTTCACAAGTACTGTGTTGCTTCACCCATTTCCGATAGCAAAGAGTGCCAAGAAAGATCTTGGACAGCACAAAAACACAGATGCAAATGGAGAGGATGGCTCCAATGCTTAAATTCCCAGATTTGCGATTGCTCCTTCCCGTTGCAGTTGAAAAATTAGTACTAGTTCCTGACACCAAATCCATCATGAAGTTGAGCTGATCAGTTGGATCATTTCATGCCGCATCTGGACACTAGCATGATCGGTCGACACTAGTTGCAGCACACTGGACAAGATCAGTGCTCTCATGAAAACAGAGACAAAAGACTAGACCATTCTAAGATATCTTTGATGCATGCAGGAGCAGTGACCTAGAAACCATCGTATGTGTTTGTGAGAGCAGCTATACCTCTGCCGGCAGCTTCTTCTGGCGTGCTGTTTGCAACTTGGTCGACGGCAAGAATGCGAACTGATCTCGGCCTCTGTCTAGTGAATATTAAATCGACATTGTTTCCACACCTGAAAGTAGGCAAAAGATTCAATCAAGGAAGTTCGAATCAGCAGTCACTCGTGACTCATGAGTCACCCCGTGCAGTTATCCAAACAGAAGAACTATCTAGAGAGAAAAGCTTGCAGAGTCGCGGGCGGCTTGCAACACCACGAGGACGTTATATATAGGCATGGCACGCTTGGACCCATGATCACCTGTAGCAAAGTCTTCGAAAAGCTATATTGTTGATCATCAGCTCTGAACTCACATAATGCTCGGATCATGCAACACCTTCGGCAAAGTTTTGCAGCGGTTCAAGGACATTGATCTTCTAACAACGACTATATATCTGCGAAGCTAGAATCAAACTCATTGATCAGCTCGCGGCAAATATCTGGTGTGCGAACGAGAGAAGCTAGTCTTGAATGCAGTGATGATGAAGAACATGAAGTCTTACAGAAATGAGAGCCCTCGAGTGAGGCCCGCGTCCACCAAACTCGCCGGTATTTCACCTTGCAGTCGATTGTTTTCCAGATTCCTGCAGTGCACACATGATGCATGGACGTCGATATGATATTGAAGAAACTAGTGTCCGTATGATTCCAACTACCTCCTTTCGGCCTTAACCAAAACACTCTTGCACCAAACTGCACGAGTGCCGCGCGAGAGGTGACGATCCTTACTTTCACGAGTGCGCGACTTTGATGAACTACGGCATCATGATTGGAAAAATCACATGGGCAAGTTCAAATAAGAGCAGTACTGATCTCCTAACTTACAAGTATTTGAGGTTCTCAAGTGATGCGAGCGCGGCTGGAATTTCGCCGGTTAGGTTGTTCGAGTGCAGATTCCTTTCGGAGCGTTCAGGGCAACCATAAGTACTCATCAGTTACAGTAAGTAACAAGCACGGACTGACAGCAAATATTGAAATGCCCATCTAGGGTGCGGGTCCTCAGGCTGTTGCTGCTGCGTAAAAAATCTAGCCAGTCTACTTGTTGAAAAGATCTAAAGCAGCTGAAGGTGCAACAGAAACGAAAACTACAATGCACTCACAGAATTTGCAAGGTGCTGCAGTTTGCTAAGGAGGCTGGTATCTCGCCTCCAAAGTGATTTGATGATAGATTTCTGCACACACACACACAGACATTCACGAGGAGAATGATGGAGCTCATTTAACATAATTCTCATACATTCTCGCGGACTTTACCTCGCTCTTCCATATGTATCTCGCCGATTCATGCATCAAGCAGGTCGGCTCCATCACTGCCGAAATCTCAGCCTATATCGAAACACTTGCAAAAGAAAAGTACCAAACCCTGATCAACTGTGCTTTGTCATCGAGGTGAAGATTGGTGGATACCAAGGATCGAGACTTGACTTACAAAACTTGCAGCCAGCTGAGTTTCCTTAGAGTTATTGGACCCCGGAGCTCCTTCCCTGACAAGTTTCTGCAAAAACATATCAGAACAGCTTGTGACAGTCTGCAGCTAGGCCGGAATGATCCCACTAGAAGCAGCTGGTACATACATACATAGAGATTTTGAGATCTAAGACCAAGTAAGAGACTTGTATTCTGAGCGATAATTAAATCAGTGAAACTATTCTGTATTGGAATCGGATATTATATAGTATGAGGATTCCTAGAGATGATTGTCAGTTGGTTTTCGTTGAGCTTCTACAGTTTCGGCAGTTCATGCCGGAAGAGCACCCTACATGTACAACACGTGTAACCGAGGAGAGCACACGATGCCAGTCCATGCACAAGGCGTGGAATGAGACGCATTCCAGTCCGCAAAGGTGCCGAGAGTATCATTCAAGTTGTGTGCGAACTCCAGTAAAACTCGACCTGCGCGGCATCATGTCAGCATGAGCACTTGATACTCGCCATGAAGTCGAAGTACGTACATATAATCGGACCATCCGAATCTCGACGGCATAAGGTCGTTCCGAAGTAAAACAAGCGGACTCGAGTTCTCAACAAGTACTATAATTACAGGCTTACCTTCATCATTCAGCGCTACTGTGCGAGGATCAAATCCACCCAAGGAAACAAAGAGGAAAACTATCAATATTCGCTTTGCAACGATAACATTCAATGCGCGACAATTTGATTGGTACATCATTGAGCTCCAGATGGATACGCCGCGACGATCCATTGCGCAAACCATTTCGGTCTTGATAAAAACGTCAAGTGCAAAACTCGATGTTTAAGATTTCAGCACTAGAAATTCGTGATGGCCAGCAGCTAGGAATTCATTATCGCCAGGTGCTAATTTCGTCGAGACTGCATTCACATGACAAAAGGATTTCACGGATTGTAATTCATAGTTGACAGAATTCCAAAGCTGAGCTGCAACGATGTACAGCTGAAAATGCAATTACAAAATTTCCAGAGAGAAAATCTTGCGATAAGGATTGACATTCAGTGTCGCGACAAATTTGCAATTTTGTAATCTGCGCGCGCTCGCGCGCGCGCTATTTCGGTACGTGAGCTTAAAGACAAAACCAGGACGTGGGCATGGCGTGGTAATTAATAGCGACAACGACAACGACCACCAGCACAACGAGGATGAAATTCATGAATTCTTTAGGATTTTTTTTTATTGTAGCCAAAATGGTGATCAATCCATTGGAAGATGAAGAAAAAGTGGCAAGCATCCCGAAGAAGATTTAGCCAAATCTGGCTACACCCCAGATATGAAGAAACAAACTGATAACAATCAACCTTCTTTACTTTTGCTTGCAATCTGATAACCAAATATAGAAATCTGGCGATTCTTTTTTTCTCACTTCTAGCGATTAAAAACCTCCAAAATCAATTCATTTTCGATTATTTTTTTTTTCTTTTGGGCGAAATTTTGCCAATAAGAAAAGGCGGATGAAGAGAGGCCACCGACGTATAATCACTGTAGCAGCCACGTTCAAGTAATTTTGTGAGGCTATACGGAATCGTAGGAAAAGCTGTTCTTCCCTTTTGGGAATAATTGAAGAATACTATATTTATTTTATAAAAGTCTCAGAAGCTGTGAAACTGGGTACCCCAATCCCTTTCCTTCCTTCCTTCCTTCCTTCATTCATTCAATAATCGTTGTATACATTTTGCAACTCTATTTTGAATCAGGGTCATCTTTTTTAGGGTTTGCTTCCGTTTGTGGATGAGAGAGTTACAAGTACAATGGAACTAGGCGACCCATTTCCAGCTAGTCCATCTAGGAGGACCCATGTCGACCCAGGTAGGGTGGGAGTGGTGGACCACCCATACCACCATGTGTTTTTTTTTCAGGAAATTTTGTCAAATTTCAACCTGAAAAATATGATTTCAACCTATATATAAAGGATTTTTCACGGAAAAGTGACCCAAATTTGCCAGATTTCAAAGATAATTCTTTTCAAATATTCTAATTTTCATGATAAGCTCCAATAGGTTGCCAAGATATATAGAAGGATTTTGGTTTTTTTCTACTTTCATATCTATTATGTTGCCAAAATCTGGCTAAATTATCTTATGGATGATTGCCATGTCAACTACATCATAAAATTGGGGGAAAGAAAAAAAAAACCTGATCTCACCTATGTGGATTTCATCAAGCCCCATAGGGGAAGAAGCTAGTAGTATTTATTAGAATGTTTCTAGATTAACTAATGGGGTTGTTGGAAGAATTAGGCAAATCTGGTTATAAACCAAATATGAAGCACAAATCTTCCATCATGCTTTTGTATTTTTGGCTACATACTAAAACCAAATTTAGAAATTTGGTTTTATTCCACTTTTTGGTGGTTGAACTTTTCAAAAACAATCATTTTTATATTTTTTGAGTTTTTATTTCACTTTTTTATAAAATTTTACAAGTAAATAAAAGCACTAATGTAAGATTTGAACATAAAACTGTGGTTAGAACTTGACCCAATATGTGAGTGACATTTAGAGAATTATATGTGCATAGGATGGATGAGTATGTTCAATAAAAGTGTAAACATTTATATGATAACTTCTAGATTTAGTATTTCAAAGAAGTTTTTTCTTTGAACTTGCCATAAGGTAGAAGAATCATTTCTCAATTAGTTGTTTGTTTTGCTAAAATTAGGGGCAAGAACACCCAATTTGTTGGCTTGTCCTAAACTTGGGACATAGGCATTGCCGGAACTCCTTTTAGGTAGGTATAGAAGCAAAGAATCAAAGATAGGTTAAATGGATATGGTTATAAGTCAAGGTATGCAAGTAAACAAATAAAGTTTTTCAAAAATATGAAATATTCAAGATGAAGCAAAATCAAGGTTTGTCCACACCACTTGGTATTCTTAAAGTAGACAAAGACTTAGGATCAATTACATATGTAATGTTAATAGGATAATTTTACAAATGATTAAACATTGCCCAATGGTAGTGTTATCATTGATTGTTTCAAGAAGGTGACGTAGAAAAATCGCATCCAAGCGATCCTTCAACTTGGGCAACTTTTTCTCGAACATGTCATTCCAAAATGCACCTTTGAAAGCCATCAAAAATTCAAATCCAAATCCACCAATGTTACACTTTGGAACTTGCACCACATTATTTTCTCGATCCATAAAACCAACACCAGCACCAAAAACTCAACTAGATGTCTTCTCTTAATCTATAAAAACAATAGAAACACTACAACTAGAGGAGGTTACCCCAATAAGGATGTTAGATGAAAGACCTTTAAAAACTCCAACAATAATAAAATCATGAACCCTAGCGTTAACAACAACTCTTGTCACACCATCAAACACACTAACTTTAATATCAACATGGTTTTCCAACAAAATCAATACCAACGTACAAACCAAATTAAAACAACAATGAGAAAAGCAAACCAAATGAAATAAAATAAACACATAAAGATAGCACATCACTTATCTCTTAATTCACCTACCTTAATCTTTTCATAAGCAACCTTTTCCTCATCGAAAGCCTCAACAAAACGTAATAAACAACCAAATTTGAATTCACCAAAGATTGCATCACTTTATCATATAAGTGTTTTTCAATTTGATTATACCTGCAAAAACAACAAATTAGGTATTTTTAAGAACATATACAAACTCCAACAAATAAGTTCCTTGTAAGTTTCAATGACATCAAACACCAAGTAATCAACCATGGGTTAATCCTAATTTGTAAAACATTAGGTTATGTCTATTTTCCAATTTTTGAAAATGCCCTAACAAAACTTTAGAATGATACCGGTAGGTAAAGACAACAAACTAAACTCATCAAAATCCATAGCATAGAATTCAAAGCACACCCTTATAAAAAATTTCACATACAAAAATATTTGAATCTTAGGTTCAAGCCAAATGGGGAGGTACGTTCACACATTGCTTACATTAGCATACTGCACTTTTCTTCAATAGAATACACATCTAACTTGTTAATAGTCTTTCCATACCAACTATTAAAGACCACAAAACTACTTCATCACATGAATTTTCACATGCTAATACTTTGCATATGTGAATATGTTAAAGGGAATTGCACGTGTTGTACCTAATTCCATAAGACATTGTTGTTGTATTTGTTGTACCAATGATCAAATACCTCTTATAAGATATTAAATGTTATAAAAAAAAAACAATCAACATGCAAACAATAAAATTCTTTCAAAACATAAAAATTGATGAAAACAACAAACAATTAATGAAAAGCCTAAAAATGAATAAGAAAAAACACATTAAGTTTAGGGTTTCAAATCCAAATCCCATATCATAACAATTATTACCATGTTTTATGTAGAGGAACATGTTTTATGTTGAATCTTTTAAATAAAAAAACTACAAAGGTAGGAAAAAATCAAAAAGCAAAAGAAACCCAATTGAAACCTATGGATAATTTAAGGTTTGGGAAAATGCCATAAAAACTTAAACACTAAAAAAAATTGCAAAAACAAACAAAATGATAAAATTCAAAAGATGAGAGGGTAGAAATTACCTAGATGGAAAATACAAGCTATCACCCTTCTTTGCAACTTGTAATACAAAAGATGAAAACATATCCACTAGATCTTTAACAAATTCATCTTTTGAAAGATGAGCAATTGATCTTGTCATATCAAAACCACGGAAGACTCTCCATTCATCAAACACATTCTTTGCCCAAATTTTAACATCATATTTACTAACCTTTTGACCTTCTTGATTTATATTTTCAACTTCCTTCTAATCAAAATCCAAAAAGTGATTATTCAAAACAAGATCATTGATAATAGACTCAAGGTTTGTCCCCTCCCTAAGTTCAGATTTAGAAACCATGACATCACAAGTATTGCAAATAGGAGTCAATTGTTAATTAAAAGAAAAAACACAAATATAAAAAACAAGAGACAATAGACAATCATATGCACATGAAACACTAGTACAAATAGGACATAAAATATAATCAAACATAGATAATACAACAATTACAAAAGGATGAACAAAAGGATCCCATAAATAATGCAAACTTGTAGGAATATAGAATTCTTTAAGAATCATAAAAATGTAAGGGTTAAAAAATTGACCAAATAGGTTAGGATTACATTCAAGAGGATGGAATTCAAAAAATTCAAAAACAATATTATTGCAAAAGAAAAGGTATCACTACAAAAACAATCAACGAAAATATCACAAGCATTGGTCGACCACATTAAATTATTAACACCAAAAGTTAATCTTACAAGAAAACCATTTGACATTGTACAAAAAATTATAAATAGGAAAACTGAATTGAAATGAATTGAAAAAAAAACAAAAAAAACATTGAAAAAAAGTGAAGGAAAAAATATTTTACAAAAACCTAGTTGTAGTTACAACCACAAACACATGATCATACAAACATGGATTGAAAATTAATTATAAATTTTGTAAAAGAAAAGAAAATAAAACTATAATCAATGCCTCAAAACATGTAACACAACCAAGAAACCTAAAAACAACACAAAATTTAATAATTATTATTATTAAATGACACATGTTATAAAAAAAAACAACAAAAATAATGAAACATTTCAACAATAATGTCATCACCAATAGCCATAGCACACAAAAATCAATGATGCAAAAATAACCACAATGCACAAGTAGTTATAATGCAAAAGAAACTACAATTTAACAAAAGCCATGGAAATCACAACAAAACAAAAACACAATCACAATAATGAACCAACAATGGGAGAACAATGAAGTGGCAAGATTTGTAACAATAAAACAACAACAACATGATGGAGTGATAAGAATCGTAGCAACAATTGTAACTTGATGAAACAATTACATGATGAAACATAAATAGTAATAGCATGATCACACAAAAAAAGGCAACATCAACTCAATGATACAACAACATTAACCATAGTGGGATGAAATAATAATGTGATGAAACACAAATAAAAGCAACCTAATCACACAAAAAAACAAAATCAACTCAACAATGAAGGCTAAAGAAGGAGTAGTAGTTGCAGCCCAATAAAACAACACAAACAAGGTAATGAAAAACAAATAACAATATCTTAGTTGCACAAAAAACAAGAAAAGGTAGATTTAATGAAAAAACAACAATAATCATAGCCCAATGAAACAACAACACGATGACACAACACCATCAACAATGTGATGAAACACAAGCATCACCAACCTAATCACACACACACACACAAAAGAAAACATCAACTCAACGATGAAACAACAATAGTTGTAGCTTGATGAAACACATATAGCAATAGCCTAATTGCACAAAAAAACAAGATTTACTCAACGATGAAATAGGTACAATTGTAGCCTAATGGAACACAAATACCACTAGCTTGGTCATACAAAAAAAAAGATTGACTCAACAATGAAACAACGTCGTGATGATTACACAAAAAAAAACCATCAACTCATTGACAAAGCAATAGTGCAATGATTGCACCACTCACAATGACGCAACACAAAAAAACACCCAAACACAAATGAAAACTTGAGACTCAAAAGCAAGAGCAGCAACCTAATCCCACAAACCTAACGACCTCACATCGCGTTGTAAGATCTACTTTCAATGAAAAGCAACAAACATGGGAAATCATGGCATCGTGGGATCTGCTTTCGATGGAAAAAGCAAAACGCACAAACACCATAAGATGACTACATGGAAAAAAATTGGATGATGCTTTAGGTAGGTGAAGGTTCCAGATATAAGAATGTCTGGATTTGAGGGATCGTCCCGAGGCCCGAGGGAAGGGACTGAAAATTCAAAAGGTCCTATATCTTCTGACCTTCTTCTATACCTTCAGTTCTTCACATTACAATGTTGGTAGGTACATGTGAACCAACACCTACACTGGTGCCTTCACCTTCTCAAGTGAGGCCTGTTGAAGACTATATGTAACCTGAAGAAAAAATTTGGACTCGGAGACCCTGATTTAGTCTGAAGTGTAGGGTAACACGCTAGGGACAGGGGGCATTCTCACAATAATAGGCCCTCTGATGGCAAATGCCGAAGGCCTGTTATTTCAGGAATGCCCCAGCCCCAGAGAATTACCTGACATCCAGCAGGTACCACATCCAAAAAAATTAAAAAGTTACACATCCATTCACACAAAGGTGAGCATTTCACTTGTTGAAATGCTCACTAGTGGATTCCAATGGCTAATGCAACCTCCACTAACACTGTTGCAAATTGTAACATGTTTTAAATATGTATATGTATAGAATCAACCCCAAAAAATTTAAGATCTTTGGTTTCTAGTTTCTACCATTGTTCCCTTTTCTCAAAGAATGAAGCAAGGGTCTTGTATATGAACCCTTTACAGGCAGTTTTGACTACTGGGCTGTGCAGATACTCAGGTGAGTTGGTTATTAGCAAGAGGTGGTTTCAGTTCCGAGCACTCAGAACCTAATTGGAACTGGCTTGAGGTTCTGGAACAAGTTTAGAACTTGAACTGAGGTTAAGGTATATGGTTTGAGAATCAGGCGGCAAACTGACCCCACCCTATTTTCAGTATGTGAAGAAATGCGTAACTGGACGCAAGTCCACTTCTTAAGTGGACCTAGACCTAATAACTAGAGTCGAGGCAGTTGGTTGAAAAAAAAGTTAGTTTTGATTGTCTAAACCCTAAACCTGCTGCCATCGCCCTACTATTCGTTGTTTTTATCTCGGTTTGTACTTTATGCCATGGCCTTCCTCTTCGCATTCCTCTTTTGCTTCACACTTGTTATCATTGTGCCTCCTCTTAGTGTTCTTCTCATGGTTTGCACCTACTAAAATCTGCTTCCGTTTTGTGTTCTTCTCATGACTCATGGTTCACACGAGCAACCATCGGCCTCCTCTTAGTATTCTTCACTTAATTCACACGTGCTGCCATCGGCCTCCTCTTCATGGTCTTCTCCTAGTTCACACCTCTACTACCATCATCACCCTTCTCTTCTTGTTCTTCTTTGTTTCACTGATGTTTTGAATTGGATCTTCCTGTTCTTCTTTGTCTCACTGATGTTTTGAGTTTTGGAACCGAAGTGGGGAGATTACGTGAAACATACCCTAAAACTGGGAATTGGCATACTTCGAAAATGAATAAAAAATCGAAACCAAAATCAACTACTGAAAATTTTAAAAACTAGAACCAATTCCTCAAATAATTGGAACCAGAGGTTGTTCCTTCTAGAACTTAGGAACTGCACGACCCACCCAGGTTCTCAAATTACCTAACCAAGAAGCCATAGAAGAAGAATCCTCGAACACCACTGGCTCTTTGAATATTTTCAAAAACCCAAAACTGAAGATAAATTTATTCTGAAATTTTTCAGAAAAACCTGGAAGCTCACGGCTGTTTGATTTTTGAAATTTTACTAATCCCAGAACAGGATGTTGTTTGATTCTGAAATTTCTCAAAAACCCTGGAAGCAGAGGTTAGTAGCAAAAATCAACCACCTGTCCAACACTGGTATGGACTACATAACCATCCTGCTCAAGCTGTATTATGGGACATCACCAGACAGAACGACGTAGTGGACGAGCAGGATTTCACACACCCGGAACCCATGAGTAGGGCCAATGGCCAGTGACCCAATTTGAGCCTGTAGTCGCCATCGCTGTAGCCGCGCTGTACCCGTCTTGCCGACGCAGTACTGAGCAGTTACGACTTGTAACCCACCAGCTCTGAACGAATGCAGTGATAGAACCGGACATGAGCAGCTCTGCGAACTATTATACCCCACGGAGGCAACTTATACCCTGTGATACCTGGAGACTCCGCCACAGAGTCTCCCGAAAACCCTAAATCCAGTGCGGGCGAGAAGCGCCGTCTTTGCGTTTGTTGCTGTGCGCGAGGGCACAAGAGCACGCGAGAGGGACGGCAGCCAGCTCCGTTGCAGCATCTTCTCCCATCTTGCAGCCATGGTTGCCAACAAGGGAGAGCGCGTCAGGTACGCTCTTCACCTCCCTCCTTTCTCGAGTAGCCTAGAATTTCTCTCCTTTTCTCGGGTTTGAGCTTTTTTTCTTTTCCATTTGTTTCTGGGTTATATTTTGGTTCTGTGCCTTCGAAGACGTGTCTATCTGTTCCATATATGCGTTTTCTTCTCTGTGCAATCTTACTTGTTTTGATTTGTGCGTCCGTTTCACGAAAGTTACTATCTTTTTCTTGCTTGTTCCGGTGCTTTGGGCACGTTTGCATCAGCAAAGTAATATGTGGTTCCTTTCTTTTCTTCTTTCCTTGAAGGTTTTGGTTCACACGGATCATTCGTCTCCTAATGTTAGTGCACTGCTCTAAAGTCTGCACTGGACTTGGATTGTGCAGGTTATATGTAAGGGCAACTATCCTTGGATACAAGAGGTACATTTTCTGTCATTTGTTCCTGATTGTGTTAAGGAAACTTCCCCCAAATGCACAAGCCATTATCTGAAAGTTGTCTTAATAGTATTTTTGCATGTGGGTTTTTTGCAAAAACCCTTGATGTTGTAGCTGAGTCTTATAGATTTGGTGGCTCTGCAGATCAAAGTCCAACCAATACCCAACGACGTCATTGCTCCAAATTGAAGGTGTGAATACACCTGAAGAAGTGAACTGGTACCTAGGAAAGAGGCTGGCTTATGTGTATAAGGCCAAGACCAAGAAGAATGGATCGCTCTACAGATGCACCTGGGGCAAGGTGGCCAGACCTCATGGTAACAGTGGAGTTGTCCGTGCCAGATTCCGCAAAAACCTTCCTCCTGCTTCCTTGGTATGTGAATTCAAAACCTATTGCCACCTTGAAAGATGATGGCTATGAGTCTTGTTTTTCACTCTTGGAACTACCTACTTGAATACCTGCAAACTGAGAGATTTGTGTTAAAAACCTGGACTTGTATCCTGTGACCTAGTTTAGTGGGTTTTTAATGTATTAGAGAACATCCCCTATGGTAGGCATTCTGCCTCCTAGGGAGTCACTTGGGCAAGGCCTGTAGGGTCATAAAATGGAGTAGGAAGGTAGTAAAGTAGTATAGTCAGGTTTAAAATGCCTGCATCAGCTGTGGCAGCCAATTCTGCCACTTAAAAGACAGTCTGGAATCTGGACAAATCAGCAGGTGCAGACATTTACATCAAAATGACTAGAGAATACTGGTGGCATGATTACAGGGTGCAAAAGTCAGGGTGTTCATGTACCCAAGCCGCATCTAAGTGGTAAGTTGAATGCTGCATCAAATATCTAGTTGCATCTATTACTTTTTCTGAGCTTCTCTATATCTTCCTTCCATCATATTTTTTTCTGAGTCTTTTGGTGTATACTAGATGATACATGAATTGTGATTATGAATTGCCTCAACAATCAGTTAGAGATATTGTTGTGTATTGAATCATGATGTGTAATGAATGCAGGTAAATTTCATAAGTTATGGGAGGTTGACAGGATTCAAAGTGTTGGAGAATGACACTTAATTCAACTGTTTGCATTCCAGCAGACTTTCAATTAGATTCTGATTTGTTGTGAAACTCTGGATGTTGTCAACCTCTCTGATTTTAAACAGAGTTCTACACAATTTTTGTATGGCAAGGACAAATTGTGCATCTTTGTCAATTGTTGGTGAAACTAATGTATTGTGTACAAAATGTCGAGTGTCAACACAAATTTCTGCATTTGTAGAGATTGGAATAAATGGAGAGTTGTACTTATTGCCATGCAAAACCATAAACATCAGATCACATCTTGGCCATATCCAAACTTTAAATATGGAGGGGTTGGCATAGATGTAGAGGGAGTAATGTGTCAAAAAGAGTAAACAACTTTCAGTCTCCCTTCAGTCTCCCTTGTTTAATTCCTAGTGTTACAAAAGGATTTGTGTGCACGCATGATAACAGCTCCAAGTTGTGATGGCAAAGGAGCTTAGTACTCATTCACTTCACACAACATTAGCAATAAAATGGCTTAGCAAATAACAGTCAAACAAGAAGTGTTTTACTACTGAGCCTACTGACCTTTCAAGCAAAGTCTTAGCAAGATTGAAAAGTATGCAGTGATAGCAAGTGAGGTTAGTAGTCATTCAGATTAGAAGATGCACTAGCAATCACATGGCATGGCAAACATGTACCTTGAAAGCCTTTCAACAACAAAGACTTTTGTCAAACAGTTGACAACAGAGTGCTTCCATAGCCATTACACACAAAAGCCCATATTTTACATCCATCAAACCAAACAAAGGATGGACCAATCAAGGTTTATGAGAGTAGTTGGCTCTCTTCTTCTTTTTTTTATTTTTCCAAGCATTATAAATGAAAATGATCTTGATTTTGAGCTATGGAAGGTTTTTACAAACTGCAAGCAGATTAGAAAGAGCACTCCTAAATTAACCTAACTTCTAAGCATTAGTGAAAGTAATAATGTAAAGAAAGATGAATTATTAAGGCTTCTCTCAAACAAGTCCACCCCAACAAAATTCATATCTCCAAGGTACTTTACCTTTCCTATTCCCAATGATGAGAAATAAGAGATATTTCCTCATCTTTGTGAGGAAGCTAATGTAAAGCTAAATGGGTTGGAAGAAAACAAGCATGAACAACCAACATGGATAATTTGGAAATTTATAAAAGGCAGGTGTTTCTGAGGCAGATTCATCTGATTTTATGTTTACTAAACACTGAATCTGGAGCAAGAAATTTCAGGTGTAAAACGAGATTCAAAAAGATGAGGGTGACAATGATGAAACATTGAGGGGGAGACTCACATCTTGGCTTTTGGAACAAGTGTTGCATGCTTGCTAATTCTGCTTCAGCCATACAGTTGAAACAGTCAAGGACTCATTATCCTATTTTCATCTCATTAAGGTACTAGCAACAAAATTTTCTAATGAGTGGTAACAATCAAATAGGGGTTTCTTAGTCGATGGTCAACTCAGTGGAATGCCTCAATACATAAAGTGGGCAACAAACAAGAGGCAGGCCTGAGGACTCAACACACAGAGAACACTGCACAGCCTAAAATTGTGACATAACCCCCAGAGAAGCAACACAGAGATGAAATGACAATAAGAAATGCAGCCTAATTTTTATGAGCAACAAGAGTTCTATGGCTTGGAGAGGACTCTGCCTGTATAGGCGAAGAGAAACCCAAACTTTCAATTGCATTCTCAAGTCCAAATGTCCTGTAGTCATCAAAGTATGGCTCCGTTGCTTTGAACTGCCACATATTTCAAGAAATAGAGAGTTAGACACTGGGTTTTACTACTGCAGGAATCACTCAAAAAATTGTCTAAACACACAAAATGGGTCAAACACCTATACAAAAAGGCCGTTCCTTCTCACCAACTGTTATGTTGAATCCAGACTTTGGTGCAGAAGTATGACATCTTTGGATTAAAGAGTTTCTCAATATCTTTAAGCCACATTTTGTAGCTGCCAACCACAAAAACAAACAAATCCTAACCCTTGGGGAAACTTTCCATCTAGACTATTTCCACAGGTGACAAGAATCTAGGACAATTTTTGGAGCAAATACATCCATTCACTCACATCCCATCATCTGCATACACCAAAGATGTTTGTGACTCACACATCTAAGCACATTAGTTCCACAATGATCCAAGTCAAAATGATCTGCTCTTTGTAGTAAAAGACAGAAGCTTACTGCAGTGAAAGCAAACACATTATTCACCATCCTTTGAAGTGAAGAGGAATAAGGATTCATCTCCATTATAGCGAGTGCACCACCTGGCTTCAAAAGCCTTTGTGCCTCCTCAATTATCTGCACCAAAACATTCAGACAAAGCCAATAGAAAAACTATAAACAATCTTCCAGCAGTCTTGCTCCAAAAGATAGGCTTGGCAAGCCTACTGCAGAAAGCCAATAGTTAGGAGAAAACAGAAATTTCTCTTAATACATCAGCAGAATTAAAGTCCCATCGGTTCTAGGGTAATCACATCACTTCACCAGCCTCTCATGTGAGTACCTGTTTGGTAGCTGATCGTGGCAGTTCATGACAAACAAGGCATAGTGATACCAAATCAAATGCCCCTGATGGTAATCCTGTGTATTCTCCAGCAGCATGCATGAAATGGACTGGCAGTTTCTGGCCCTACTTCCCCCCCATGTTACAACAAAGGTGAGGACTCTCTGAATTGCAATCTGATCATAAAATGTGGCAATCATCAACCATCTGAGCTGCAGCAGAAGGAACTTACAGAGACCTGGTCATCAAACATACGTAGAAATCCCCCTAGTCAAGGCTTCTTGAATCACAATGCATTAATAGAGAAATTGCAGTACCAAATGACACAATCTATCTAGTCTGAATCCATGGGAGCTGTCTATAAATCTGTGGACCCAACCTTATGAATATTCAGACTATAACAGTTCAGACGAACAGTCATTAACTTTTTGATAATTATATTATTCCAGAGGATGACTCAGAATAGGTCAATTACATTTATTAGGAGTGGACAATCAAATAGTTCTACCAGCAAGATACGGAGAGCTTACAACTGCAGACTGATGAAACACTCACTCACCAAAACCAAGTTTCAATGTTGCCAGATTTTCTACCTTTTAACTGCAGACTGATAAAACACTCTCTCACCAAAACTGAGTTTTAATGTTGCCAGATTTTCTACCTGTGACTGAACAAAGGCCATCTAAAAGCACTTATATTTTCATACAAGTTAGTATAGCTTTGTGAGACTGACTAAACACACTTGCTATAAGCATCTTTGTGAACAGAACAGCTAGACTCATAATTGTATCCACCACAGACTTTCTAGAAGACCTTAAACTTACAGCAAACATGTTTCCCATGAAGGCTGGTAGGCAGGTATAGGAGCCATCTAAAACCCATCTAAAAGTTATTTGTTCATACAAGTTAGTAGAGCTTGTGAGACTGACTAAACACGCTCACAATTAGCATCTTTGTGAACAGAACGGCCAGACTCATAATGTCTCCACCAGACTCTCTAGAAGACCTTAAACTTACAGCAAATATGTTTCCCACAAAGGCTGGTAGGCTGATAGGGGAGTATGCTCAAATTTCAATACCCAAACAATTGGTCATTGCAACATACCAGTGCTTCAGAGTGTTCCTTGAGCCGATAGTTGGCCACCGTAACAAAATAAGGCGAGAGATCAACACCAATTACAGTTGCATCTGGAAAACACTGACACAGAAAACAAATCAAGTCAGATAACCTAACATGATACAAAAATACTTGGCTTTGACTCCAGCACCTTTTATCTGCTTGCTGTCTGATATGCAGATGATTCAATTGAAAGAGAGGGCAGATAACATTCCATCATTAGTCCCTGGAACACATGCTTCAGGCAATTTAGATGTATTGAGGAGCTATCTTCAAGGATGGCTCAGAGATGAACTAATCATTTCTTCATCAAAGCCACAATTTGGTGGCAAAGGAGTAAATGGTATATTTACCCTCCAGCACTTGTTACATTACCCTAGATACAAGATTACATAGGCAAATCATTGAGTCCATACTGCAACATGCTGGGACTCATGGCCTCCTTGCAAGCAGTTGTGGGTTCCAAAACCCCACCTATGTGCATGCTAGATGTTAGCCAATAGTCAGCCCAAATACAATAGGGTCAAATGGGCAACACCCATCTCTAGTCCTGAATGATATGTTCCCAACTGGATCTATCGGGCCAGCCATTCTAAAAGACCAGTTTGTGATGTTATCTACAACTCAACTGATTCTTCCTAGCAAAACAAGATAGGCAAAGAGAGCATAATGATTGTAACAACCTGGTGGAGTCCAAAGGTGCTGAGCCCGGTGGCACAGCCTATATCCACCACAGCACGAGGAGTGCATTTTAGCATTGTACACATCTTTTCATGGTATGACTCTCTTAATCGCACATCACCATTTGGATCCAGCTCTTTTCGCTGCAAAAACAACCAGCCTGTTTGATCTCTACAATATCACCACAACAAGAACTCAAGTGCCTCTATTGATGACTACTACTTCTTTACCAAAGGTAGACTCCACATTCCACATGCATCAACAAACTCCAAAATACCCCATGCTTGAGGGAAATTTACATTGAAAGAGCTGGCATGGCAATTGCAGAGTTGTAGTAGATTGTAACAAACTGAGAACTTTTTTTGAAAGAGAAGCATGAACAAAAAAGAGCTATGGTCTGTGCATCCTGTTCCATGTGATCCCCAATCGGAGAGACCATGAACCTACAGATTGTGGCTTGTGGATAAATTCTTCCAACATCTCCAGCAAAGCCAGAAGCCAGAATATTCATGATCAGCTGCATGATGTTCACAAGAAGATTACCTTTGGATCAAAAACATTGGCATGCACAGATTTCGCTGCAAGCTCCACTTCCAGTGCAGCATCCCATGACAAATTCCCATTGTCATATGCGTGAAACGGTTTCAGATAATACTGCATGATCCAAGGAGAGAGATTTAGACATTCTTCACCTGCTTCACATAATCACATGCACTATTCATTCAGGTCACAAAACCCGCCTGCTTAGCATGTGTGTTAGATGTGTGATTAGCACAACCTCCAACTTAGCAATTCTGCAGACAATGCTCTGCCACATCTTCTTCCTATCCATTAAGATTCTTTGAGGATGAATGCCTTTTGTTTTTATCTGCATCAAGAATCTCTAGTGCATATAGTGTGCACATTCCCTTGCTCTTTGTTCAAGCTCACTGTTAGCACCTGTTAGCAATCCATTGTCTACATGATATGAAGAGGGAGGAACTAACAACCTCGGGGTACTCCAAATCATTGTCTTGGACAACCTTCAATGCTGAATCCCAGTCATGGAGCCGAAGCTTGCACAACTCTGGATCCCATGGATGCCCTATTTCAGTACCCCTTCGTATTATCATCTGTCTGGCCGTTGCTGAGGCTAACCGGAAGAAGGGCTTGAAGGAAAAGAGGGAATTGACAACCCCTGTCGCCAGATTCATCGCTGGGGTTCCCTCCAGCGCTGACGATGATGATGCCTCGTTTGTGGCGGAGAATGTCTGCTGCTGTGACTCCGTTGATATAACATTGCACCGAATGCGCGTAGCCTGCACTACAACAACAACAACGGCAACAAATGCAAAACAAAGGTCTTTAGTCGCACGCAATTCCGAGGTGGAAATGGAGGAGAGAGAGAGAGAGAGATGAAAGAACGAACTTACAAGCGAAAAAGGCAAGGCCAAAACAGCCATGGAGGAGACGGCCATAGCAAAACCCTCAATAGGTAGGTAATTTTTTGTTGCACCTCGGCCCGATCCTACTTGAAGAGGAGCGCACCTGCAACACCAGGAACCATTCTCAATCTCTGTGCAGGGTGACAGACGAAAGGAGGAGGAGGGATGGCGAAAATGCTGCTCTCCACCTTTTTCGTCTTCAACTCGTTGACGGAGGAGTCAGCGATGCACAACTAACTGCTTTACACCGCTCATCCGCTTCAAGATCATTCAGCGCATCGCGACAAAGAAAAATGTTCTGACTCCTCGGTTGATGACGCGACGAAGAATCCCACTCTTTCGGATGGATTCCAGGGAGAATTGCACTACAATAATAATCCTTGCTTCGCTGCGGGTGCAATTGCAATATCCAACATACGTACGTGCTCACAGACGGTGGCGTGGAGTATGACGATGCGGGGACTATGTAGTCCCACTGAAACACAGAAAAGGCAAATGTGAGCTTTTTCTCTCCTGCAGGGCACCAGAGCCTGATATGAATCATGATGAGCGTAAGCTTGCAGGTTTCAAGTGCATTTTGTTGCTCACAATTTGGCTTATTCTCTGCTGGATATTGCAAGCAATGGAAGTGGCAATTGACCACATTGGTTGCTGCACTTCAAAGAAGCAAGGAAGCAAGGAAGGAGGTATGGTTCCAAATCAAACTCCTATTGTTATTGAAGTCTCCTTCCTCGCCTTCCCTGTCTGTCGCAGTGATAGTAGTAGCTGTGCCAGTGGAGGGCTGCAGGGTGCAAGAAGACACACCACCCATTACCCTAACCAACCGTCAAGAGACATAACCTTCTTCTTTTGCTTTTGTTGCTGCTGCTGCTGCTGCTTTGCCTTACCTGTCTGTTCTCCTTACCTGTCATTGAAACGGCTTGGTGATCAGCGAGATTACGGGATGGGACGAGAAGCGAGCAGTCAGGATCAGAGACGAAGAAGAAGCGGGAACAACAACAACAAAGGTGGCGGCTTTGTGTGCTAAGCAAAAAGCATGAAAGACAACAAGACGGTTGCTTTCTCCTGTTGGTGGAGCTTTATGTCCACTTAGCTCTCTCTCTCTCTCTCTCTCTCTCTCTCTCTCTCTCTCTCTCTCTCTCCTGTTTGTGTTTTCTTTTGCTGCTGCTGCTGCAAGGCCGTGGAAAAAACAGGTGTTTTTGAGGATGGGGAGCAACGCGGTGGCGTATCGTGTGATGATGATGATCTGTGTCATGATGAATACTCCATTGTTGTTGTTGTTGTTGTGTTTGTGAATTTGAAAATTTGCGAGACTCTCTCTTGTTTCTAAGTCCCCAGAAAGCACGAAAGAGGACGCCGCGGTGTTGCACAAACCTTGGCACACTTCGAGATAGAGGGCTACCTACGGCGATGGCTGCAGTTCCACTTTCTGTATCCAATGCGATTACAGGAGCGTCGGGAAGCGCAGCCGAGATGGCGATGGAAGTCACAGCCGCCAATACACGGAAACGCACAGTACCTTCTCGAAGCGGCTCAGAAGCGACTGATTCGAGGGTGATTGCCCCCGTCACTACTACTCAGACAAGGCGTGTTCGGGGGGAGCCCGTAGTCCCCAGTTCGCCAGGAGATGCGACCTCGGACTTCGCCTTCTCAAAGGACTTGAGCGTCGTAGACGGGCAAATGCAAGTGGAGAGCGCGCAAACGGATTCTGCGAAGCAAAAAAAAGTTGCTCGAGCTGTTGTAGGAGTTTCAGCACCTGCTCGCACTTCTCTGGTGAAGCACAAAACGGTGAAGCATGCAGCAGGGCACAAAGTGGCTTCTGGAAGTAGTAAAGAGACACGGAGATCTATTTGGGATGTGATGGGGCACCTGTTTTCTCGCCTGTTTCTGGTTTTCATTGTGGGAGCAGGACTTGGAACAACAGCCTGGAGTTTGCGAGCCACATCTCCCAAGTCAATTCACAGGTCTTCTGCCTTGGAGATTGAGCAACTCCAGGAGTTTGTGACCAAGAGTGTGAGAGGGATGCAGGTCAGTGCTTCACCTTTTGCATAATCCTTTCCTGACCTGGTGAAGAAGCCCTGACTCATAGACCACATGACTATTGTTGCAAAGGGGATTCAGAGAGACCAAACTTTTGTGGGACTTTTGGGACTCTTGAAAGTCAGTGTGGCAGGAAGGTTGTGGGCTAGAATCACAAATTCCAATCAGATGATTCTTGTTGCTCATTTGTCACTCCCTGAGTGGTCAGTTTGGCAATTGCTAACCACATTCTTCAAAGAGTCTAGAATTGGCATGTTCATTCCTGGATTGTTGTTTTCAGGTCATAAGTGCTTTGTGTTGTTGGCATTCCAAGTCCCATCATTGGGACTCACCAATCACAATTAGGTCATCTCCAAGATGAAGATGCTATCATTGTCTTGAGACATGGCATTCCAGTTCTGCATACAGCGATCTTTAGGCTCTTGAGAATGTTTTAGATTCAGATGTAGAATCTGGAAGAAATCTGCATGCAAACGAGGCTCACACTTAAGACATTAGACAATATATTGTGATGAAAGAAGTTCAAATCATCATGGTAGTGATCAATCTCTTTCATTGCTACTCCCACTCAATAGCTCTGGAATCTGACATTGATGGTTTCTGCCCACAGTTTCCATTCAACAAATCAAAATGACACTAATAATAAGTCTGCAGGAGCAACTGGAGCTCATTGACCGGAGGATTGGGACAGCAATTGGAGACCTGAGAAATGAGGTGAAGGAGGAGATAGAATCAGAAGTGACAAAACTACGAACAAAGGTGCTGAGTGTAACAGAGCACATTGATCATCTCTTTGTAGATGGGGGTCCATTGAATAGGAATGAAGCCTTGGAGCTTATGCAGTCAATGGTGGAAGCAAGTCTTGCACAACATGGAGTCAAAAAGATTGGTCTGGAAGATGTACAAGCTGAAGCAAGACAGATTGTGCGGACAGAAATTGAAAAACATTCTGCTGATGGTATGGGGAGACCTGACTATGCTTTGGCTAGTGGGGGAGGTAAGGTCACAGATCACTCAGAAGGCTACTTTCTTGGTAGAGGCAGCATTTGGAGTAGTCCAGTTCGCAGTCTTTTTCCTGGAGCTCCCAAGAAGCACTGGCTGGCAAACAAGATTCTGGAGCCTAGCTTTGGGGAGCCTGGTCAGTGTCTCCCTCTGAGTGGGAGCAATGTGTATGTGGAGATCTCACTTCGAACTGCCATCATTCCAGATGCAGTCACTCTGGAGCATGTGTCCAAGGTGAACCCCTTTTTAATGGCATGTCAATACATAATGACTAAACTCTGAGCACTGTGTGTTTTGAGTCTAAACTGCCCTATCTGTGACATGCTGTCAGTGGCAGCATGGTTGCATAGGTCTTAATTGTGTTGATTTGTTTGCAGACAGCTGGCTATGATGTGAAGAGTGCACCCAAGGAGTTTCAGATCTTTGGATGGCAAGAGACCAAAGCCCAAGACCGAGTTTTACCTGCTGTCATTCCCAAACTGCTGGGAGATTTCATGTATGATGTGGAGGGCCCAAGCATGCAAACATTTGAGCTGCCTGCAGACAATGTGGGGGGAGAATTGACCAATATGATTCGCATTCAAGTGCTGTCAAATCATGGGAATCCCCATCACACTTGTCTCTACCGTCTGCGAGTGCATGGAGTGGAACCCTAGAAAGATTCAAATGTTCAAAGTTGAACAGAGCAACCAGTTTGAGGAGTTGTTGCATTCATACAGTGTTGCACAGCACAATGGGCTTACCCTCAAAAGAAATTGGCTGGTCTCTGTTGTTGAGAAACCTGATTGGGTGCAATCATTGGGAACATGCTCAGAGGCAAGATTTTGTCACTCACAATTGCAGCCTTGAACAGTCCAAAGCATCCAGGAGATTACACTGCTGGGGGCAACATAACCAAAGACTGACACACATACCAGCATGTCACAGGGACTCCAGACATCACTGAATTTATGACACTATGCAACAGATGTGGGGAGCCACTGATGTTCAGCAGTATATAGCCTTTTGCTCTAGGTGCATCTCATCAAGTACTAGGGTTGATAAAGAGGCAGAGATGAGGTGCACTCCATCCGCCATTCTTGCACTGCACAGGTGCTTGTGGAAGTCACTAGAGACAATCTAGGATTTAGCTACACACCTCAATTGTTGACACTTTTGTGAGATGGAGTATGATCCTGATCAAGAATTTTAATCGTGCAAATGTGTAAGCTTTGATTCTACATAATGTTGTGGGCTAGTTGTTTTGGGCCTCTTTTGGCTTTTTCTCATTCCTTTCCTTTGCTGGTGACACAAGGAACCTTGTGTTGCAATTGCTTTTCCTCTTTAACTGTAATTGAATGTTTTTGTCCTCCAAACACAAATTTATCATGTGACATAAATATCAGAGAGTATAATTTATTGTCTTGCAACGTGAATATCAAACAACACAAAAACACTTTGTTCAATGTGAGATGATCAAAACCATGCAAAAACGATTTGTAGTACCTTCAACATTCTAGCATCTTCTTGATGAATTTTTTTTTGTTTCTTCATTCTGGCAAGAAAAAGAAACATCCTGAAATTCCTACTACTGAGGTGGGGAAAAAAAATGCCAAGAAATTTTGAACTACTTAGGCACATTGCACCATCAAGCTTTAGGACAAAATAGTGTATTATAATGTCAAACAAATCTTTACAATTCTCACAATTTGTCTAACACAAAAATTGTCACAACATGCATTGTGATGAGTAAAAACTATAAACAAAGGTGTGTTTCACACAATCACCTTGCTATATGTTTAGTTTCATCGATGGGCATTGCATGGATAAATGACATATTTTGTGTAAGAAGAAAAAATCATGTGATTGATGTTGATAATTGTAATAGAACAAAAAATAATGCGTCCAACCTCCTAATCAACTTGGCATCATAATTCATGACATTGGCCACAATTGCAAAGTGCAGGCAATGAATTACAAGATATTGCATTGTGATCCTTCAACTTTGTTTTCAATCTTGAATGGTAACCTTATCTTTAAAT
>Ga0209208_10000319_pt1 | contig 59184 bp, 45 predicted proteins | sample S1TSphfallax_3_FD_187694 | JGI IMG/M metagenome (GOLD analysis project Ga0209208, IMG submission 187694) | Host-associated microbial communities from peat moss isolated from Minnesota, USA - S1T2_Fd - Sphagnum fallax MG (SPAdes) (version 2) | ecosystem: Host-associated > Plants > Peat moss >... | reverse complement strand
CGATGTAATATGTTTGGTGTTATCAAAGAAGAAAACGTGTTACTTGGCATTTGCAATAGGGATATCATGAATATTCATGTTTTGTCAGTGGTCCTTGATGTTTATAATATGGTAGGGCACACAAAGCCAAATGTTTTAAACATTACAAAATTTTGAATTAACTTATTAAATTTGATGGCAACCTATAAATAGTTGTCTTTATTTTGACAACTTGAAAGAGGGTTTTGTAATTCATGAGTTCTTAAACACTGTAACCAAATTATTAAGCGTAGATATGATAACTTGGGTGGTAAGGATATGGGATAAACTTATTTTACATTAAACTACTACATACATATTTAACTTTGCATGGCTTTAAATAATAAATGCCCAAGTTTTGAATATATGGATTAGTCATTCTTATGATTTATCTATACACATAGTTATAGAATTTATGGTCATGAGCTATGGTTGAAAAAGCATTAGCCCTTATTATTGGTAGATAACCTAATTATCTAGATTCACATTTAGTCTAATTCATGGTTGCAACCTTTCACCATGAAACAGTGTAGTCTTTCCCACTTCAAGACTTTCAAGTGTATTCCTGATTCATTCATCATTTATGTAAAGCATGGAATCTCTTGCACCTTTGTTCAATATTTCCTAATATGGTATCATAGCAAGAGTTCATGTTCTTCATTAATTCATAAGAAAGTTCCTGCAGCATGAATGACCTAAGTAGATCTAAGTTCCATGTTTATGAATTAATTAAAAACAGGTTTTAGTGAAGAATTTTGGAGTTTGGATTTCAGACTTTTGAGGGTCATTTTAACTCCCTCCAAAAGGAAAATGGAAAAAAAAAAATGTGGTTTAATATTTAAGCATTTAATATTAATTTACTTGTTCACACAAGGTTTCATTCTAATTTGGCTTTTTGTTGTGTGCAGTTTGTCCACCACATGACCAAGTTTCCTTATTCATCAAAAGTTGTTTTCAAATTCTTGTGTGCAGACACACAGAGTCCACCAGCACACATGAAGACCTGTTTGAAAACAAATATGCTATTATTGAATAAGCACGCAAAAATGGTTGTTTTGTTCCAGAAACTCTTTCTTTTCAAAAAATTGTTGACTATACTAGAAAAATGTTGTTGTTTTACTTTTAAAGAATTATTGGGTATACTTTTTCAATGTAGTTTTAAACGTTTGACAATTTTGTACCAAACTAGTTACACGGCGAACAAATGCAACTTAAGTAGAAACTAGAAACCACATTGTGTACACAAGACTAAGTAGAATGTTGGTGTGAATACCAAAATTACATTGCTTAAACTTATTTGCATTTAAATTATAATTTTTTGGTGGAATAATAGGTCAGCCCCTCATGATATATCACCTTCTGCTTCATTGCACGAGCAAAGGGGTACCTTAGCAAAGACCATCCATTCCAAAATAAAAAACATCACTCTCCACATTCTCAAAGTCAGGAGTCAAATGAACTTTGCCAGCAACAACCTAGAGAGAATATTCTGGCCCTGTAACAGATGGGTCATAAACCCAGAACATGGACTCACATCCAAACAGACTTTAAATGAAACAAATTGAACAAATGGATTGTGAGGATTTGCAAAGATTATCATCCTGGGGCAAAGCTAGCCACAAGACGAGTGGCTTACCAGGCATCAGTTTTGGTCAAGTCTGCAGTGCTAACAAGATCACGATAGCAATTTATTTCAGCAGCAAACTCATTGATGCAAAATTCGGTGAAAATTGGGAAAAGGAACCGCAATGCCTCATTATCTTGATCAACATTGCTCTTAATTCAGATGATCACCTGCTTGAGAAAGAATTTCAAAACCTGGAAACAGCTGTTGGGAAAAACTTGGAATTGATGTAAATGGCCAATGCCTGGTCTGAAACTCACCTGTAGGAAACAACAATTCCACTCAGCATTGCAGGAACTTGTCCGCTGTCCTGAACCAGAATTACAGTGTCCTCAAAATACAACAAAAAAGTGTTACCATGGGTGACACAGTTCAGCAGATGCTTGTTGGTGAGGATGAATGCAAGAGCCTTTGGTACATATGGCAAGGCCTTGGTGAATAATGTATTTATGAAATTGCAGAGAAATCTCTACAGCAACAAATCGTGCAGTTGTAACCTTACAAGAGTCACAAGGTGTAAGACCATCACCTTCATCACAAGTAGCAGACATGAGCTGCATGACTACCCACTGACTTCATCAGCTTCCAACCAGAGGGTGTAGATAAGTACATAATGAGTTCTCATCATCAAACGGGTGAGGGTAAAACTACATACCCAGATTCTGCAAAATGGTGAAAGATCCAACTGAAGTGTGCTTTTTCAAAGCTTGAAACACCACTAAGCTTGGACTGATGCAACATAGTGAAAACCTTCCATGGATCAGAAGATTGTGGTGGTATTGGAACCTTCACTGTCTTCTCATTTTGATCATTGCCAGATTCTCCTTGTGGGCTGCCCTTTCCAGCACGAATCACATCCACCTTTGGAAACCTTGGTGCCAGTCATGGCTTCAAGTCTCCATGCTCATGGTTCTCAAGCATTTCTCGGATAGAGTCCTCACTGAAAATTTCATGCCATTGTTTCAAATGCAAATCCTCTTCAGTGGATACAGCCGGCTTTGAAACTTCCTCTGGCACTTCTGTAAAGAATTGGGTCAGATTCAAGCTGTCGTGGTGAACCAACTCTTCCACTGGAGATGTGCCAGCCTGAGGTTCAGACAAAGAAGCAGTTCCACTACCACAGAGACCTGATGCATGCCATGGAATTTCAGTCACTTCCTCCAGAGCACAATTGTGAAGGTTCTGCACCTCCAATTCATTGTCACTGATTTCCCCAAGAATGGTGGGTAGGACATCAACAGAGGATTCCAGACCTCCCAACTCTGTAGAAGAAGAAGCAGCTGGTGTTCAAGCCCACATGCTTGACAGCCAAGTCCAGATCTCCCAACTCGTTCGAAGAAGAAGCAGCTGGTGTCTTCTCAATTGCTTTACAGGTTTTCGTTTCTTGGGTGCTGCTTGTTACACATTACTGTCTGCTAACCTGTTTGCTTCATCCTCGAGAACCAGCCCAACCTTGTGTGAAGTCCTTGGTTTCCTTTTAGCTTTCACTGGCATGGTGGTGATCTCAGTAGTACCTGAAGAAGAATGAATTAGGGTTTCAAGGAGAATGAAAAAATGAGTGATGGACGTTTTCTTGTGGAAGTTTGCTGCAAGTGCGGAAGCCAGAGTTTCAGGATATGAAAAAATTGCGACGAACACATGAGAAAAGCTGACACTACCATTGTTCTTGTGGTTGAATTTCCAGAGCTTTTTCTTCTTCTTTTTTTCTGCGGCTGCGTCTGCGGGGCTTGATTAGCTCCACTTGGTTGCTCACACCATGGGAAGACGAAAACCTCCGGCTCTGAATCTCGTCAGAAGCGCGAAAGAAGAACTTGTTCTTCTCTTTGGATGCTGCGTCGAGCTCTGCCTTCTCTCGAATCTCACTGCTGCGATCTCCTGACCTCGGAGCTCCAGCAAGCTCAGAAGGACTCCGTCCTCTAGGCCGCAGAATCGAAACCCGTTGCTGCACTCTCCGCCGCACCAAGCTCTTCAATACGGCAGGCTGCGCTCTCCCTCCCATACCGTCACCTCCTCTCTACCCCGTTGTTCCTCTTCCTCCTCTTCCTTTTCCTCTTCTTCCTCCCCGGGACTCCCGTCCCACAGAGGTGATCAAAACCTACGCGAACACCTGCAAACCATTCTCGCTACACGGCTTATGCGGAAGCCGAAAGGTGAGAACAAAGACACAAGACGGTGGTGGTGGGTGGGCCAGTGGCCGGGGGATTAGGGTTTGCTTGCAACGCTCGCAATCTGTTATGCTCGATTTTGCGGACGAAACGCTGAGGGAGAAGAAACGCACAGAGAGAAAGAGAGAGACGAACAAGAGGAGGGACAAAACGTGCCAGTAGAGAAGAGTTGAGAGGATGGCGGGAGACGAGAAGGGAGGAGGGGCAGCAGCAGTAGGAGGATGGAGCAGAGGACTGGCGGATTCGTCAGTTTATCAACAGGCCAGGAGAGCGGCGAGCGACACCGCGCGGTTCAGCCAGAAGCTGGCATGGAGCACGGGTAAGGCGGCATGGAGTGCAGGCTCGACTTTCTTGGAGCTGGTCGTGCCGCTCATCATCGAGATGGACCGCGAGCGCCGGATGGTGGACTGAAGAGCCAACGCGCTGGACTGCTTGGCAGTGATCCTCCAGGCGCACCCAAATAAAAGAACCCACTGCGATCCATACTTCCCTTCCCTTCTGCGACAAAGAAGAAGACGACGACGCCCAATGCTGCAAAATTCCTTCTCTCTCGCCCCTCCACCTCTCGGTTGATCTCTCTCTCTCGGCTTCTCTGTCTCTCGCGATCTCGATCCTTTTCTGGCTGCAACATCGCTTCTTACTCTGGGCACATGCACCGCCAAACCCCGTAAGCCTCTTCGTCCCCTGGCTAACGAAAAGAACGTGGGTCCCAGCAGCTCCCTGGCAGGACCAATCCAAGCATTTTACTAAAATTTTCCAAAAAAGTTACAAGGGGGCGAAAACTGCTCACAGAAATCTTTTCCTTCTCAACAGAGTCCTTGAGTGGCTCCCTTGTCCAGAGACGCAAGAGCTTCTGTGCAAGGCCAGAGAGCTAACTGTTAATTTTGTTCGCTGGTTTTTTTAAATTTATATTTTGATTTTATTTTCCTGGTTTCAACCTTTTTAAGGTGATTTTGTATCGTTGATTTTATTTTGAAAAAGAAAAATGGTTCTTTTTATTGAAGGTTGGGGCTGTTTTGTTTTTAGGTTTATTGTTTTTAGGGTTTTGTTGAAGTTTGATAATTGTATAGTTATCATGGATCATATGTGTGTTAAGGGTTATTTTAATTCGGATGCTCCTTTTGGTGACATTGCATATTTCTTTGTTTTGCCCATCACAAGCTAGAGATTTATTATTTCAAAATTTGTCACCTTCAATGTTTGGGGTTTAACCAATTTTGTGGACTTTGTTGAGAAAAGGAAGAAACATTGTAGTCAATTGTTTGGGTAGAACCAAAACAAAAAACTCATTGGAAAATGGTGGAGGCCATTGTATGGCATACAACAACTGAGATGAGAGATAGAAAATATTTGATGTATTATCAAATGACATTTTATGCTTTCAATGTTTTAGTCATGTGAATGATGCAGCAAGAAGGGATAACCTTGCAGGATTTAAGTTTGATAGGTTACGAACCTTGAGGGATGGAGAGCAAGCAATCGTGTAAGAGAATTAATGAGAAGGGCTTTGTTTGAATAGTGGTTAATAGATCATTCATAAGGGTTTTGATTATGTGCATTGTAACTTGAACATGAATTGGAATATATTTTATTTCATCATCATACAATGACATTACTTGACATTGATATGGTCATTACTTTCAAGAAATATGATGTCAAATGCTACCACATGTAGAAGAACTAGGCCATGTTAGGATCTCTAGGCTTTAAAACTTTAGCAAAAAATATAGCCATTTTTATTTGACTTTCAAATAACAATTTCCTCCCAACTTGTTCATTCTTTAAAATTTGGGTCATAATTTCTTTTGTCATTTGCATCTTTAGAAGCTCTAATGCCTTTGCAATCTATGAATATTCTTTGATAGCTTCTATAATGGAAAGAAATTCCCTAAACAAACACCATTTTTTGCTTGTAGTTTTTTTATTAGGTTTGCTTCTAGTGTTAGGTAAGGTACATGCCTTTGTTGTAGGTGAGATTATATCATATGCTTGGTTAGATGTGTGATTTGGTGTGACATGATTATTACTATCAACAAAAATTAGGGGTTAATGCCCAAGGCTTTCAAGTGGTTGTGTTTCTAGAATAGAATTAGGATGACCATCCAAGTTTACCACTTGAAGATGTGGTAAATGAGAACCTTGATCAATGTCACCAACTTCAATTGTCATTTTTGGTGTTCTTCCCAAAATGTTATGAAATTTCTCATACCATGACCAAGAGGAAGGAGGAGCACATGCTACATTGAACACTTCATGTTCTTCACAATATTTCTCTCTCATCTTGGTGATTTTGTTTCAACATTGTTTCCAAGCGTGTGACACCTCATTACGGAATGTTACATTGATTTTGTTGTCAAGCTCTTTCCAATCCTTTGTAGTCATAGGTTGCCTTTGATAATTCTAATGTTTTTCCTCTCACAAATCAATCATGATTTGGAGTTTTCCATTAGTCCACAATCTCTTATCAATTGGAGTTTTCCATTAGTCCATAATCTCTTATCAATTTGAAGCCTTACCCCAAGTTTAGGGGCACTCAAGCTAACATTTACATTCAAGCCCAACCCCAAACCCAAAGGTTGAAAAGGAGAATTCATCAAATACACAACTTGAAAAAACCTTAACCCTAGAGAAGAAGGTCATTCCAAAAGATAACCCATGAAAGAGTTTGGCAAATTTTCCTCCATTTTTTCCTTTTAAAATCACAAATAAAACTATATCAAATCACAATCAAGTCCATTCTTCACTTTTATTTTTGGACTTTGCTCTTTGGAGTACTCTCATTGTTCTTTGGATTGTTAATTGTAAACTGACTATAACTACTTGGTTGCTTTTGGAGTTTTGGGCTTCTAGGTGGATTGTCCTAGAACTTACCAAGGGGAAGAAGAGAGTGAAAAGAAAATTCACTTCATTCATCGGCATAACGATGATGTGGAAGGTTTATTTTGGATTGCTACACTGACATTAAATGAAAATGCATATACGTTGGCATGTAGGGTGTTGAAGCTCTTCGTTTACTACATGTGTTCGAGGTTTCTATGGGGCCTATCTCAATGACTTTGTTTGTTTATTAGCCGCCTCTACTACAAGCATGGCCCTATATATATGCATATAGAATTGGTTTTTTGGGTTTTTATCGTGATCCCAACATTGGGTTGTTTCACCTTTGCTTCCACATTCCACCTTATGCAAGGAAACATTAAATATGAAATGTTTTGCCTTAACCTTTTCATCTATCCATCTTTTGTCCATTTTTTATTTTTCAACTTTCATCCATTCATTTATCATCCTTCATTCATTCATGCATTTTTCATCCATATATATATTTCTTAACATGATAGATTAATCAATAATGAACTTATAGTCAAACCTTATCCATTAAACTTTGTTTTGAAACCTCTATGTCCATTCACTATTGTTCTTTTAAAGCTTTTTACAGAACCAATAAAATTTTCACAAAAAATCAAATTTTCATAAATTTATCATCCATTATTGGTAGTGTGAAACAATGAATGTAAAACTCAAATTGTTCATCAAATTAAATTGTTCTTTTACAAAAAGTGTGGCCACAATGAACTAACATTCACTGTTGCACTGCTCTGAAGGAAGGATGGCGAGTGGTCATGAAACAATTTTCTATTGTGTTCTAATTCCCTAACTAATTATGGTGATTCACTCAATGGTTTTTTTACTATATAACTACTAACAACCAACTTGTGAGTTGTTAATAGGTAGGGAATAAAAATAATCCTTACCTATGTATAAACCATATGCTTACCTAGTAGTTACCTATTTTTCTACCTATCTACCTAAAGATGAAACCTATTTATTACAAAATTGGTTAGCAAGGTGAAATCAAATATTAATTGAGTTGAGGTTCATCCACAACTAAGTAATAATGGGCATTTAATGGATGGTGCATTAGTGGGTGTTAGTTAATTATGGCCTTTTATATGGATTTATATATAAGGTTTGAGTGTTCATTCCAATCCTTCAAAACATCAATAAACTTTCGTAGATTTTTTTCCATGTATATGTATAACACATTGTCACATAAAATCTATCTTCTACAAATGGTGGGGCATTTGAAAAAACAAAACTCTTACCTTAGGGAAGCATTTCACTTTTTGAAACACCCACCTATTTTTTTATAAAAATTCCCATGATACCCTAAACCCTAATTGTGGGTAAAATTTATTTATGTATTTATTTATTTGTTTTTTTTGTTTGTTTTTGCTAATGTTTCATTGCACGATAATGCCTCATAGTAAGGCATCCCCAAAACAAACACCCCTTGGACCTTATTGGGCATGCACTTATTTCAAGAACACATTGTTTTAAAGGTTCTATCCAATGTTGGGTAGGTATCACAATTTTATGATACTTGTCGAATCTAGGTTTCACAAAATAATTTACAAGGGGTCCGAGTTTTATTTATTTTTCTTAAATTTCTACATGAAGCATGGGTATCAATATTTTATAAATATTTTAAGCTTAGTCTCAAGATGCTAATTTTCGAAAATTTGAAAGTAATAAAATATCCTTTGATGATTCTCACAAATTGGGCATTATTTATTTTTTAAAATTCCAAAAAAAATTAAATTAAAAATTAAATAATAATAATAATTTTTTAATAATGAAAAAATACACGAAATGTTACCAAAAACATTTAAATAACCAAAAAATTATTTATTGAACTTTTACACTTCAACAACTTCATCCCTTTCGAACTCACGTTCAAACTTTTCTAATTCCTCTTCTAAATCTATATCCCTTTCAAATAATTTTATTACATTAAATGGAGATTTACATCTTATTTTAAGATCATTCCGTCAAATTTTGTTAACAAATCTCAACTTTTCTAATCTTTTAGATAGCAAATGACATCTCCCGAAGTTAGTAAATATTCCAACCAAAGAAAAAATCCTTTATGTTTCAATTTGAGATCCAACAATGGCCGAAATATGTCAACTAGAAGAAACATTGCTTCATGTTTTTGCCACCATTCAAAAATACGTTTGATGTTCAAAACATCTAATTCATAGCTTTTGAAAATTAACAACTCCCTTTTGACAAACTCTTTTGTTGGTTCACTTGTGTTTGCAATTTGCTCAAAAATATCCAAACTACAATCTTGATAAAAAAATATCTTAGTTTGCAAAAAAATTATTTAACCTTATCAAAAGATGCAAATGTTCATGACATTTGATCAACATAGATATAAAGATTTCTTATCATATTTCTCAACAAGAGCAACATTTTGCTCCCTTCCAACAAATGAGGATACTATAAGAAGGCTTTCAACATCAAAGAAACCATATTACAAGATTTCTTATTGTCATATTTTCTTAAAAATGAATGGAAAAAATCTAACACATTAATTACCTCCCTTCTAATGTTATATGCCAACAAAAATAATTCATCAATAATAATTAAATCATCATCCATTACATTTTCAATTGAAAGAACGACTTGATTTTCTTCATGGAAATGGCAGTGTAAAACATCACTAATAAGCCAATGTCCACAAGATTGGTTAAGAACATAGGCAAAAACAATTGGAGAAAGATAATCCATAATAATTTGAGAAATCTGCCAAATTAGAGGTGGAGGCATTTGACTGGTGACTCTCCCAATAGTTTATCTATTATAACGAAATTATAAAGCTTCTTGAAACACAATGATCTTATTAGTGAACCTACAAAACAACCAATAATAAAATGTTTAGTTATATTATCCAATTCAGAAGCTTAAAAGCTTAAACACTTAAAACAATATTGCAAATTAAAAGATTATTTGGTTTTCACTAGATGTTCAATTTTCTAAGTTGAATTCCAATTTCCACGCCTTATTCCATTCTTGTCTACCCTTTCCAAATTTTTTGTCAAATGATGCACTTTTGCGAATCTCCTTGAATAGACTTAATGTAAACATTCAATGCAATAGTCATTGCATTGAGATTAGAACCTTCACCTTTGACATAAGTAATTATCTTTTTCCTTAAACCATATTTCTCCAACAACTCTATCAAATTTCTTGCTCAAGAACAAGAATCCAGTCTCAAGCATGAATTATATAAGAATCCAGATTTTGCAACCCAAAGCAGAGAAGAATCTGGTCTCAAGAACACACATAATAATAAGAATCCCGATTCTCAGCCCAAGCAGACAAGAATCCATCCAGTTTCAAGAGCAGGAATAATAGTAAGACTCCAGAGTTTTGCAACCCACCAAGCAGACAATAATCTGGTCTCAAGAGCACATGAAGAATATCAATTCAGATTTTGCAAACCCAACAAAACCACATAATAGAATCCAGACCATGAGAGCAGAAACAAAGAAATTCAGGGGTATTGATGATGATGACTCATGTGGAGATTGAATTCCCAATTCACAGAAAAAAGAAATCACAGATCAGAGCACCACCACCCAAAAGGTAAGCTGCTGTGTTGCTGTTACTGTGGCTATCAAAAAAGCTCCATGATGTTTTGCAACCAAGTTTGCAAAAGAAAAAACACCCAGAAGAAAAAAAACGAGAGAGAGAGAGAGAGAGAGAGAGAGAGAGAGAGAACACATCTGGAATTTGCTGCTGCTGCTGCTGCTCCTCCTCCTCAAAACGACAGACCTCGAATTGCTCCTGTCCAAACTCCGTCTGTATGCATGCATCGAGGGCCATGCTTGCGGTACTGGCGGCTGGTAAGCAAAGAAAGTCATCCAGACAGGCCCGATAGAAGAGATGTTGCAGCGAGAAAAGGATCGAGATCGAGAGAGACAGAGAAGCCAGAGAGAGAGAAGGCGAGAGGGAGGGGGGGGGAGGGGAGAGAATTTTGCAGCATTGGGCGTCGTCTTCTTCTTCTTTGTCGCAGAAGGGAAGGGAAGGATGGGTCGCAGTGGGTTCTTTTATTTGGGTGCGCCTGGAGGAGCACTGCCAAGCAGTCCGGCTTGTTGGCTCTCCAAATCCACCATCTGTTGCTCGCGGTCCATCTCGATGATGAGCGGCACGACCAGCACCAAGAAAGTCGTGCCTGCAATCCATGCTGCCTTACCCGTGCTCCATGCCAGCTTCTGGCTGAAGCGCGCGGTGTTGCTCGCCGCTCTCCTGGCCTTCTGATAAACTGACGAATCCGCAAGTCCTTTGCCCCATCCTCCTGCTGCTGCTGCTCCTCCTCCTCCCTTCTCTCCTCTCTTCTCGACTGCCGCCATCCTCTCAGCTCTTCTCTCCTGTCACGTTTTGTCTCTCCTCTCGTTCGTCTCTCTCGTTCTCTCTGTGCGTTACTTCTCCTTCAGCGTTTCGTCCGCAAAAGCGAGCAAAACAGTTTGCGAGTGTTGCAAGAAAACCCTAAACTCCCGGCCACCGGCCCACCCACTACCACCGTCTTGTGTCTTCGTTCTCACCGTTCGGCTTCCGCACAAGCCGTGTAGCAAGAATGGTTTACAGATATTCGCGGAGGTCTTGATCACTTCTGTGGGACTGGACTCGCGGGGAGGAGGAAGAGGAACAACGGGGTAGAGAGGAGGTGACGGTATGGGGGGGAGAGCGCAGCTTGCGGTATTGAAGAGCTTGGTGCGGCGGAGAGTGCAGCAACGGGTTTCGATTCTGCGGCCGGGAGAACGGAGTCCTTCTGAGCCTGCTGGAGCTCCGAGGTCAGGAGGTCGCAGCAGTGAGATTCGAGAGGAGGCAGAGCTCGATGCAGCATCCAAGGAGAAGAACAAGTTCTTCTTTCTCGCTTCTGACGAGATTCAGAGCCGGAGGTTTTCGTCTTCCCATGGCGAGGGCGAAGAAGAAGCTCGTCGTCGTCTCACAGTTTTTGTGAAAGAAGCCGCCGCCGTTTTAGTGGCTCCTGAATCCCAAGCTGCTTCCAGGGATTGGAGTTTGGGATCATGGAATGCACCACGGCTTTCTGCTCCGCAGCAGCACCAATGCTTCTTGAGCGCCCAGAAGACGACGACGACAAGATCTGATCTCTTAGGGTTTCGAGCATATACAACTACCTCAGTGGTAAAGGGGGAAGAAGCAGCACCGGAGGAAGTTGAACCCAGGAGAGAGCAAGGGCAAGGTGGAGACGAGGGTGTCAGTGCTAGTGTGAGCAACCAAGTGGAGCTAATCAAGCCACGCAGACGCAGCCGCAGAAAAAAAGAAGAAGAAAAAACTCTGGAAATCCAACCAGAAGAACAAGGTTAGTGTCAACTTCTCTCATGTGTTCGTCGCAGTTTTTTCATATCCTGAAACTCTGGCTTCCACACTTGCAGCAAACTTCCACAAGAAAACACCCATCACCCATTTTGTCATTCTCCTTTAAACCCTAATTCATTCTTCTTCAGGTACTACTGAGATCACCACCACACCAGTGAAAGCTAAAAGGAAACCAAGGACTTCACACAAGGTTGGGGTGGTTCTTGAGGATGAAGGAAACAGGTTAGCAGACAGCAATGTGCAACAAGCAGCAGCCAAGAGACGAAAACCTGTAAAGCATTTGAAGAAGACACTAGCTGCTTCTTCTTCAATAGAGTTGGGAGATGTGAACTCGTCCGCCAAGCATGTGGGCTTGAAGAAGACACCAACTGCTTCTTCTTCTACAGAGTTGGGAGATTTGGAATCCTCTGTTGATGTCCTACCTGCCATTCTTGGGGAAATCAGTGACAATGAATTGGAGGTGCAGAACCTTCACAATTGTGCTCTGGAGGAAGTGACTGAAATTTCGGGGCACACATTGGGTCTCCTTGGTATTGGAAGTGATTGTTTGTCTGAACCTCAGGCTGGCACATCTCCAGTGGAAGAGTTGGTTCACCATGACAGCTTGAATCTGACCCAATTCTTTACAGAAGTGCCAGAGGAAGTTTCAAAGCAGGCTATATCCACTGAAGAGGATTTGCATTCTGTGTTACCACCAAGCAAACAACGGCCTGAAATTTTCAGTGAGGACTCTATCCAAGAAATGCTTGAGAACCATGAGTACGGAGACTTGAAACCACGAGTGGCACCGAAGTTTCCAAAGGTGGATGTGATGCGTGCTGGAAAGGGCAGCCCACAAGGAGAATCTGGCAATGATCAAAATGAGAAGACAGTGAAGGTTCCAATACCACCACAATATTCTGATCCACGACAGGTTTTCTCTATGTTGCATCAGTCCAAGCCTAGCGGTGTTTCGAGCTTTGAAAAAGCACGCTTCAGTTGGATCTTTCACCGTTTTGCAGAATCTGGGTATGTAATTTCCCTCACCCGTTTGGTGATGAGAACTCACTATGTACTTATCTACACCCTCTGGTTGGAAGCTGATGAAGTCAGTGGGTAGTCATGCAGCTCATGTCTGCTACTGTTGGTGAAGGTGATGGTTGACACCTTGTGACACTCAGAAGGTTATGACTGCATGAATTGTTGCTGTAGAGATTTCAATTTCATAAATATATTATTCACCAAGGCCCTGACATATGTACCAAAGGCTCTTGCATTCATCCTCACCAACAAGCATTGGCTGAATTGTGGCACCCATGGTAACACTTTTTTGTTGTATTTTGAGGACACTGTAGTTCTGGTTCAGGACAGCGAACAAGTTCCTGTGATGCTGAGTGGAATTGTTGTTTCCTACAGGTGGGTTTCAGACCAGGCATTGGCCATTTACATCAACTCCAAGTTTTTCCCAACAGCTGTGTCCAGGTTTCGAAAGTTTTTCTCAAGCCGGTCATCATCTGAATTAAGAGCAATGTTGATCAAGATGGGACCAACTAATGAGGCGTTGCGGTTCCTTTTCCCAATTTTCGCAGAATTTTGCATCAATGAGTTTGCTGCTGAGATAAGTCGCTATCGAGATCTTGTGAGCACTGCAGACTTGACCAAACCTGATGCCTGGTAAGCCACTCGTCTTGTGGCTAGCTCTGCCCCAGGATGATAGTCTTTGCACATCCTCACAATCCATTGCTTCAATCTGTTTCATGTAAAGTCTGTTTGGATGTGAGTCCATGTTCTGGGTTTATGACCTGTCTGGTACAGGGGCAGAATATTGTCTCTAAGTTGTTGCTGGCAAAGTTCACGTGGAGAGTGATGTTTTTGATTTCAGAATGGATGGTCTTGGGTTAGGTACCCTTTTGCTCGTGCAATGAAGAGGAAGGTGATATATCACCAGGGGCCGACAAACAGTGGGAAAACCTACGTGGCCCTTCAGCGATTTATGAAGGCTGCAAATGGAATTTACTGTAGTCCTCTCCGGCTTCTTGCCATGGAGGTATCTCGCTTCACATGTACTTGCTGGGGGAGGGTTGTGTGGCTGCTAGGATTTTTTATTGGTTTGCAGACAGGGCTGATGTGGTTGCTTTCTGGACAGGTATTTGACAAAGTAAATGCAGAAGGAGTTTATTGCAATCTGCACACAGGGCAAGAGAAGAAGGATGTGCCTTTTGCAAATCACTTAACATGCACAGTGGAGATGTCATACTTGAACCGTCAGTGGGAGGTTGCAGTCATTGATGAAATCCAGGTGGGTTTGTTTCTGTCTGCCATGCCCCACTTTCACACTATTCAGGATACATGAATCCCTCAACATTCATGTAGTTCACATGTTTCAGTTTCTTGGCATGTTGGTTAATGGTTGATATCAACATTCACCCATTTCTTGTTGGGGAGGTTTTAGAGTAGGTGGTGAATACCATACCTGTTGCTATTGGAGGTGCCTGCACATACGTATGACTGTTGCTTTTGTTCAATCCACTCCACAGTTTTGGTTTTTGGTCTTGTGTTCTCCTTTCTTTAACATTGGGTTTTCCTCTTTTTCATGCTTGCTGATTGCTTGCTGTTATTGTCAGAGCTGAAATATCCATCCTTCTATTGGGTCAATCTATCACAACAAGGAACCAAAGCAAAGAAAACTTTAGTTGGAGATGGAATTGACATGTGGTTTACAAATGCAGATGATGAGTGATGAGTATCGGGGTTGGGCATGGACACGTGCATTTTTAGGGCTACAGGCTGATGAGATTCATGTATGTGGCGACCCTAGTGCAGTCCCTCTGTTGCACAGCCTTTGTGCAGCTACAGGCGATGAATTAGTCCAGAATGATTATGAGCGATTCAAGCCTCTCACTATTGATCATGTAAATGCTCCAACCTTTCAGCACAAAGGGGTTCTTTGATGTAAACAGATGGTCTGTTTTGGGGTTCGTTTGTGTAGGCTGGGTCTTGCATTAGATGATTGGTAAGTGGAGCTTTCTAACAATCACATCTGGTTTCCACAGGGATCATTGAATGGAGACTTCGCAAATGTGGAAGCTGGGGACTGTATAGTAGCATTTTCTCGAAAGGACATCTTTGATGTCAAGGTTGTTTTGCTAACCTATATCAACAGCATTGGCCCACAGTTTGCAATTGGTGTTGTAGTGACTTGCTTTGGAAATCTTGTGGCAGCAGATGATCATGTGTAAAACTGTCTCATATTGATGATCATAGATTCTGAAACTTGGATTCACTGTGACATATGAGCTTTGGGAATTGCTGTCCATTTGTTAGGTTTTGCATAGAGTGTGGTTTGAATTTGAAATTTGATGCCATTTGTGTGACAGCGAGAAGTTGAGCTTGCAACCAAGCATCGCTGCTGTGTAGTGTATGGGGCACTGCCACCAGAGACACGACGACAGCAGGCAAAACTCTTTAATGATCCCGATAGTGGCTATGATGTTCTTGTTGCAAGTGATGCTGTGGGCATGGGCCTGAACCTCAACATCCGCAGAGTTGTGTTCTATTCCCTTGATAAATTTGACGGTGGTGCCAAGAGACCTGTCCCACCTTCCCAGGTATAGAAAGGCTGATCTTATATGGTCCTTTAAGAGTATTTCTTGACTCCTTGTGTGTGTGTGGGGTGTCATAGTATGAGTAGACATATGTTGACAATGAGTTGGTTCTTGGCATCTTGCAGGTGAAACAAATAGCAGGAAGAGCAGGGCGACGTGGCAGTCTCTTCCCCGAGGGCATAACCACCACATTTTTCTCTAAGGATTCTTTTTATCTCTCTGAGTCTATGCAACAAGGCTTTGAAAATGCAACCAGTGCAGGTCTCTTTCCTGTTTATGAGCAGGTGAGCTCTTTTCTGGTCTCTTTCTTCATGGTGCACAATTTTCTGTAGAAGTTGCCTACAGAAATCAGAGGTGAGGTATCCTAATGCATTGACTGTCCCTATAGAGGTGATGAGCATCATTGCGGAGATCACCACATAACAGGTTTTTTCAGTGTTAATTGTGTGGGCCTGCCTGTTATGTGTATGTGGTTTTATTGTTGCAGGTGGAATTATTTGCAAGTCAGCTTCCAGAGATGTCATTATCCCAACTTCTTGAGAGGTATCCCTGCAAATAGTGCTCAAGAGGCTCACACTTTGCTTTCTATTTTCACAGATTGCTTTCCTGTACTGCATGTTGATTGCTTCAAATGGATTCTTCTAGATTTGTGTGGGTGCTTGGATTTTTCCTTTTTTTTTACTCTTTCTGCATTGCACCAGTATTAAACACTGGAGATTCATCGTCTGTGGTATAGGTTTGCAGAAACGTGTCGTCTGGATGGTGCATACTTCCTGTGTCGCTATGACAATCTCAAGGTACAAGAGTGCTGTTCTGCCAGGTCCTTTTTGCCTATTTTTTTGCATCTGTCAGGATTCTATGTGAGATACCCAACACCTGGAGGACAAAGAAAAATAACAGTTTGGGTGTGTGTCATGTGGACAGAGGGTTGCAAGTGTGCTTGATAAAGTAAAGGGTTTATCTCTTGAGGATCGCTTCAACTTTTGCTTTGCACCAGTGAATGTCCGGGATCCACAATCTCTGGGGGCACTCTACCGCTATGCTCTTGCCTACAGCCAGAAGATCCCTGTTGTTGTGCAAATGGGTGCCCCTGTCAATTCTGCTCGTGATGAATTTGAGCTCATGGACCTTGAGACACGGCATCAGGTAAGACATCTAGCATCAATTTTCAGGTTTGTTTTACATGGTTGAAGGTCCAGGCTGGAACATGTTCAGACATTTGGGCTTTGGTGTTATTGGTTAGCTCAGTGCTCAGTTTTGGGTTTGCAGAGAGTCAATATGATGCCAGGATAACCCATCCAACTGACAATATGGTTTGTGAGAAGTATCATTTGAGTATCTAATTCTTGGTCACTACCAGGTCTTGTCCATGTACTTATGGTTAAGCCAGCATTTCCGGGAGGAGCAGTTTGTGCAAAAGGGGAGGGCAGAAGAGATGGCCACACATATTGCAACTCTATTAGGCCAATCACTTGTGCAGTCGTCAGGGCGGTGGCATGATAAGCATAAGGGGCCCCAGTCAAGGAAGCCAGGCAGACATCAATCCCCACGAGGCAAGGTAGCATTTGCCATGAGGCCTGGCACGCCACAAATTTCTAAACAGCCAGCCAAGCAGGAAAGGGTGCCTGCAGCCTGCTGAGAGCAAAAGGGTTCTGAGCTGTTTACTTTCAACAAAGGATGTGAATCCAACTTCCAACCATATGACAGCCTTTATAAGTGATGTCTGAAATCATTGCTGTTAGTAACAGTGAGCAGGCATGATTAAGCACCAGCAATTGCATTACTTATGTCGATTATGGTTGCTAATCCCAGTTTTGTAGGTTTGCTAATCGGAGCTTGGTATATCTAACTTCCTGCAGAGGAGCTCTCTGCTCTTAGGATTAGTCTGCACACTATACCCAACACAAAAAAAACGATATTAGTGCAGGTCTTGCCACCACAAAAATATTAGTGGCTTGGAACTACGAGATGTATTTTAAACATTTGTTGCCCATGCTGATCAACAAGATTGAAGGGCTTAATAATTCATGATAAGTTTTTTGAAGCCTTCATCATAAATGCCCAACCAACTTACCTTTGAAAAAAAAATGCTACTCTTAGGTGGAGTTAAAATTTGGAAATTGGTCAGATTCTAACACACCTAGGTGAAAAGAACGAAACAAGCTTTGAGCTCCTTTTATACTGCACCTATTACTGATGTTCAGCACTTCTTTGCAGAATGTTTGTTTCTTTTAGAAAATGAGGTTCAGCAGTTTCCAACTTAATTTTCCAGAATTTCAACGGTTGAGGAATAAGTATGCAAAAATACATCTTGTGTTAGGCATTTGTAATAGTAACATGATGGTTTTCAATTTTTGACTATTATGAAAAATATCAATAACATTTCCTTTTTCTTTGGCTAGACCTTTTGTGTATAAGCCCATTAATTTTTTTGGCTTTTGCAACCATTATGTAACATTTGGGTTGTCCACTGAATGACACCTTCAGCTCTTGACCACTGATTGTTATATTGCTAACAATTGTACTCCATAGAACGGAGGCTTTGCAAGGATAAGTTTGAATTGGTTGATGATGAAGATGGTGAGGTGGCTCAACATCCCTCCCAAATAAAACTATGGCTTAAACAAACAAGCTTCTCCATTTGTGGAATGAAAATGTGAGATTATATACTACTCTCTATCTAGACTTCAGAATGACTTGGAGGTGAAGACTGATGGTTGTGCAGGCAAGTACTTTTGCAGCCATACATGACAGATGGGGCATATGGGAAAATATGCATACGATATCATACTGTGCATGGCTCAGCCTTTTTATACATTTAGCATAATCAGATAGGACTTAGATTTGATCACTTCTACATAAGGGCATGCATAATATGTGTGAATAGGTCAGATGCACTTCAAACATGGAGACATGCATGTGTATTGACAAGTAGATCCATAATCATCATTGTCCAAGCAAAAGCCACATGGATGATTCAAAGAACTATCACGTTGTCATCTAGCTGAAATAGAGCCTCAACAGGATAAATTTGGATGTTCAAATGTTTCACCCAACTTGGAAAAATTGTTTCAAACATATGAGCTATTATAGAAAATTATTTCAAATGTTGCATCCATGACTAAATATTAAAATTGCTGCAGCCTAGATGATGAAAAAGGTGTGAAAAGTTGGGGCTGCTGATGCAATAGTCACATGGTTTCTTTCTTGAGCTAGAATGTCAATAGTTTCACTTGCACATTGGGTGCAAAGTGCATTCTTAGATTGGGACTAGCTCTCTCTTCAAGCATACACACTAAAATGAATGCATTCAATTTCATTCAAATAGTTGCATTCAACTTTGCTCAAATTAAAGCAACTCTAAAACATCAAGTAACAACTCACTTCCACATCCTACGATCCCACACATAGAACAACAACATTACATTGCATTGACACATCATTTGAACAAAAATTGATCTCTTCTCACTTTGCCTTATTCACTAGCTAATTAAGATCAAGCCTCACCATCACCACTCCCTACCCCACCACTACCACTCCCAACCCCATCCACCTTCACCAACATTGGCATCACAATCAACAACTGACAAAAGGTGATCCTTAGGATTCTTCTATTGCTTTCTTCAAACCAACATCTCGCTCTAAATTCATTTTACACACTCCATTAATTTTGAACCAAACATTATGCCAACAATAAAAGAACTTGCAACCTTCAAAGAGTTGTTAGAGCAAGAACTTACAACCTCTGAAGCACCAACAAAGCAAGAATTTGCCAACTAAAAAGAGGAAAAACTTGCAACATTTGAATCATTGATAGAGTAAGAACTTGCAACCTTTTGAGCATTGATAGTTTACAAATCAAGAATTTGCAGCATTTGAAGCACTTGACATGTAGCAAGAACTTGCAACATTTAAAGCGAGCCAAGCTCAATTCACATCACAATAAAGAAATATAGGATTAAGGCAAAAATGCTTACATGAGCTTGAGCTTCTCTTGAATATAAATATCACCTATTTACATTAATGCAGACACAAAGAGAGTGTTATATACAAGAACATCAACTCTCACAATGCCTTTGCTTCCTCTTTTTTGGATTGTGTTGTTGTCTCCCATACACCTTTTGATGCATCTTTAACTTTCTCAATGGGGTGCACCTCCCTTTTTCACCCTAGAATTTCAGGTAGTAAAACCTTGATGTCTTGTCTATGTACACAATCTGATATGCCCACCTCATCAGTGCAATTCAGGGGCTTCATAAAATAAAAGCCTAATTACATATGTGCATTGTGATTGTGTGAGAGACCAAAGGCCCGCCCAAGGAGGTCTTCTTGTGCTTTTTATTGCCCCAAGCTAATGGACATACATGTGTAGATTTTGGGTGCACCCATCCAATTGATGGGTTGTTTTGAAGTCTACCCATCTACTTGTTGGGTTTCTTCTCAAAATATGAATGTTGGGTAACTGATTTAATCATGCTTCTATATCATTTTATTTTTTAGGGTCGTCACTTGCCTTTTTGTATCATGAGATTTCATATCACTATGAAATGTAAAAATCAATTGATGTGATTTATTTTTAAAATGAATTTTGTTTAATAAACATACGAATAATTAGCTTCAATTCCTTTAAATCTTATTAAAATGAGATTCTTAAAAAATTAATTTGAAAGATTATACAAGAATTGATTAAAATAAAACACATCAATTTAAAAATAAACTAAAGTTTTAATATAAAATTATTTTTTGAGATATAACTTTTAAAAACTAGTTTGATGTTATTTAAAAAGCTTCAAATAAGGCATTGATGAAAATTTAATAACAAAAAATCATAATGAAAATAATTTCTAATTGATTAATTTGTTTGTATTGTTGTTGCCTTTTTTGTTATAAAAATTTATATTGCCCTAAGATAGTACACATGCATGTATGATTTTAGGTTTTACCAAGCATTTTAGTACACATGCATGTATGATTTTAGGTTTTATCAAGCATTTTAGTACACATGCATGTATGATTTTAGGTTTTACCAAGCATGTATGGGGCAAGCACAACTAGTTTTCAGTCATTGCATGTAATTATGCATAGGTTAGGTCATCACATATACCCTGAAATACACCCCCCACATACCCATACACCCACCCAATGTTGGTTGTAACGGCTTGGCCTAGAGTGGGAGCCTAGAGTGGGAGCTTGTTGAAGTTTTTCTTTGAACTATGTGATACAGAAAGACGGAAATGAGCATGCTCTGGCAGACATGGACTCTTGTTGTCCAGTCTCAGTCAAGTACATATTGGTTTTCAGGCTCTCTAATTCAGGTACCATTCAGAGGACTCTAATTGCTTCTTTCATGGTGGGGACAGACCATTTTGGTGGGCACACACACACATCGTATTCTGGCAACATATCAAATCAGATCAGATCAAATTTATGGCCCTAAACTGAGTCCCTTAAGACACATTTGGGCACTGGATTGGATTGGAGAAGCTGCTGTTTTGCAGAGTTTTGAAACCATCTGGTCTTGCTGAAGCTTTCTTCCATTCTGTTATTTTAATTTGTGGCCTAATCAAGCTGAGTTTTACACACTGTTGTTGTACAGCATTGTTGCTGTCTCTCCAGGACAAGGCTGTTTGTTTTCAATATCTGCCCCTTTATGCTATAACATACAACCATAGCAAGTACCACACTTTCCAAGCTGATCAACTTCTCTTTTGATGGATGGATTCATGCATTTCAGATTTTGACTATGCAATGAATTTTCACACAAATGTCATTTTATCCAATACACAATATTCAAATAACCTGCCTTCTGCCTTCTGATTTTGTTCTTCTGATTAGCTAGTTAACCCACCCAACCCATGATTTTTAATTATTAGGTTCAGATCTCTCTTTTGCCTAATATTTTCTGAGAAAAACTTGGAGAAATGTGATTTTTCAGTAGTAAAATGTCACTTGTGTGAAATGAAAAATTGAATTTAAAGAAAGACTGCACTCAATCAGTGTTTTTTGGGGAGGGGGTCTAATTCTTGCACTTGGTGGAAAAAAAAGGTGCCAATCTTACAAAGGATTATTTTGGGGGAAAACTGGGCCAAAGCCTCCATATTTGGAGGGCAAAAACAACTGAACCATATTTGGACAATAAATTCCAACATGTAGCCAAAACATAGCAGGAATCCTAAATTTTAAAAATGTGCTCTCCCACCTGTAGCTGAATTTGGGTAAGTCCTCTTGTGACGCATCACTAACCCACCTAATAACTCACAAAATTGAAGAAAAAACCCTGCACCCAACCCTCTTGTACAGTAGAAAACTCCGATCACCATCACTTTTCTCCAATGACAAAACATCCAACCAGCAACCACTTGCAAACCCTAAAACCTAAAGCATAGAGTATCACTTTCAGTTTAGACTTTAGTCTGTACACCTCAATCTCTGCAATAGTATATGACTATAAAACAAGCCATTTGAGGTTGTCAGCTACCCGCCATGACAAATATAAATAACATACACAATGTGCATGTATGTACAAAGGCTTTGTGGACACTATTGGAAAAAATTCAGCACAAGCTCTCTTATATGTAGGGCAATGTGATCGCATTACACTCCATAAACCAAGGGTGGAGCCTGAGGTCTAGAGTGTAATGCTCTACTTCCAGGGCATTATATGATGTAATAACCAAAGCCCCGCACGTACAGAAGGCCTTCCTGCTAATATGGTAGGAAATAATAAAAATGTAATTCTCAAATGGTTATTAGGGAATTTTTAATTCCTTCAAATTGTGAAGGAGAGGTTTCTTTCTAATGCAGGGCAGAAGGCCAAGGAAGCCCTTAGGGAAAGGGAGGCTTATAATCAAAGCTTGATTTAGTGATGGTAGTAAGCCCCACTCCTTATTTTCAGCAAAGTACTCAATGTTCAAAGGAGTTAAACAGATTCATCAACGGCTTTTATAAGTGATATCCAATAAATGTCAATATAGCTAAGAGAAAGCAGTATAAGAAGGGCATTTTCCTTCCCTCCACCTCCTTGGGCCTCCATATAGGAGATATTTCTTCCATCTTTGTTGACTAAGGACAGATTTATTATTATTATTTCATTACTGCACTTGGTGTAGGCTAACTTGATGATACTTTCTTTTTGCACTAGAAGTTTGGCATTCATTAAAGTTATCTTTAAATTAACCTTTGCCTTTTGGGCCCCATTTTCATTTTTGAAATCTGTTTTCATCTCTAAATTGTTTGATATTTGCAAAAGAAAACGCACTCAAGACAAAGAAGAGTAGTTTTCTCATTAACGAGAGAGAAGAACAACACTCTTCTTTTGTCACGAAGGAGCATTTATTGCATAACACTCACGATAGTGAAAACAAAATCAAAATTCAAGTTTGAAAGTCGATTTATTCTCCAACATAAGGAGAATTTTTTTTTTTCAAGCCCTGTTTATTGTAATGTAATTTTTTTTTTTGCTGTGAAGTGTTGATTTTATCTTGAGCTCACCACCCCTTTAATGAAAAATACTAATTTTCACATTGAGTCCTCTTCCTTTTGCAGATATCTCTATTACATTTTGGCGGTTAGGAGATATAATTGTTGAACACTTGATGTTGGGAAACTATATGGTTCTGGACTTATATTCTTCCATATAAAAAAAAGGGGGGTAAAGTAACTGAATTTGGGGCCACTAAAGGCCAGTCTTGTAGAAATTGGGGATCAAATCAAAAGTGAGGACCAAAAAAGTACAGAGACAGAAAAGGGGGGACCAGTACATGCAAAAGTCAACAAATGATTTTGAAAAAACTGCACATTGCTTCATGCAGAACTCAACAGAAGACATAGAAAAACTGCATTGTTTATTTCATCCAAAACTCAACAGAAGATGTTACAAAACACTGGCATATTTATTTCATGCAAAGCTCAACAGAAGATGTTGGCAAAACCGCATATTATTCCATCCAAAACACAACAGACGGTTTTTGAAAAACATGGTGCTTCAAGTAGATAATGTATCCGTGGAACAAAGCCCAAACAAAAAATTGAAACATAACCATCCCTCATGAGAATCTTTGTGCTCGAATTTGGCTCTCTGGTCACAAGTTTCAATCCATAACCTTTTCACCTCTGTTTCATTAGTGAGCTACCAGTAATGCACATGGTACCCACTCTGGGGTCTCATCGGCCCAATGCTTTTTTAACTCTTTGCTGCTAGGATGAAGATTTAATAATCGCTATCTGCATGGATGAAAAAGGGACATCTCAATTCATATGAGGGATGATGAGGGATGGTTATGTCCCAAGGTTATGTTTACAGTGAAGAGTCTCGGCACTCAAGCACTTGGAGCTTTAGCTTACACAAAATAACACCCTCCTAATGCAAGGGAAACTAATAGTGAGTACAAAGAATACATTCAAACTGAAGAAAGCTCTGGCTTCAAGGGTGGGAATGTCTCCTTTCTTCATCTCACCCTAAGAGACCCTCAAAGAAGATGGATGGGACCACTCTAACTGGGACTTGGCCATTTTCTTCTCCAGCTATTGGTGGCTTGTCTATTGGGCGAAGGTTTTTTGAGGGTTATTGGGACAAAATATAACTCTTCAATTCATCGGCTGTAAGCCTTGAACAATTACATACTGGTTTTGGGGGGGTGGGGTGTTTAGGGTTTAGGGTTAGCCCATTTTGCCGTAAACTTCTGGGGTCTGAACTAAACCACCAGTGTTGGGTGGTACCCAGTTAGATGGCTAAAGAGTCACCAGTTTTCGTTCCAGTTATTTAATAACCAATTAAAACTGGATGTCATCAGACCTGGAACCAGAACTGGAACCGGATTTTATTTTTAAAAAAAAGAATTGGACCTAGAACTGGGTTCCTGGGTGTGTTTATATGTGAAACTGGGGACAGAATCAAGATATATATTTTTATGAAAAGTGACTAACACTGGGTTAACCAGAGGTTAACTGACAGTTAATACGTCAGTTTTGGTGTGGGTTAGTTAGAACCTAACTGGACCAAAACTGGTTTTTGATTTTCATATTTGAAACTGGATTCTGGGGAGTGGGGGTAGAACGGAACCTGGAACCAGAAAACAACAGTTCAATTCATTTGTTAGAACCTAGGCTCCTCATAGAAGTAAAGAACCACCACTTAACACTCTACAAAACCCTAGACAAGACCAGGTACATTAATTCCTACATTCTGGTTTTTTAAAAGCCTTCAAATAGGTATGAGCTTCCAGTGCTGGGCGGGTATTTGATTTTTTTTTATAATAACCACCAAATTCTGGGAAGTTGAAATTTTTTAGAATCAAAGAACCTTCGGTTTCGGTCATTTGAAAAAACCTCACCAAGAAGAACTTGTGGGTTACTTAAAACTCAGAAAAGGACCGGCGGTTTTCAGGCTGGTTATTTGACATTTTCGAAAAATTGAAAATGGCAGTTTACATCACAACAGTCCATTGTTTTGATATATCTGTAGTTCTACTCATAACCGGGGTATGTGTTTGCAGGAACCCTGGTTACCAACCCAGATACGAACCACCCCTGATACCCGGGGAAGTTTCTAGTAACCGTCCAAACACGGGTATGAACTGCCGTTCCCAAGTAGAGGGGCACGCTGCCCGCCGTAGGTGGATAAATTTGTGAAGGGCAGCATCCTTGCCGCGAGTTGGATAGAATTTGTGAGGGGCAGCATCCTTGCCCAAAGTTGGAAAAATTTGTGCTCGAGGCGCTTGACGAGAGCTTGAAAACAGTTTTGGCCAGCTTCAAATCCGCGCTTGGGTTTTTTTTGTCGCTTGTGCGCGGGGGCGCGCTAGCGGGCGGCGGCAATGAACCCAGCCACCCACCCAGCGGGAGCTTCTCCGTCCGTCCTTAAAATAAAAGCTACAAAAGGGATCGGGATCCGGATCGGCGTCCTGTGCACGACAAAAATTGATCTGAATAATCAATCTGCTGGCTGGGTTCACAGCATGGGGAGGTGAGGTGGGGCGGGGGTGGTTGGGATGCGTGATTTGTTGCATCTAAAGTATTTCCACCCACTAAATTCGGCATGAAGCTTACAAATTTGACTTGTAAAAAATTGAATTCCTTGGAGGGAACTTGGAAGCAACGAGCGCAAACCTCGAGCAGTGAACTCTTATTATAGCACATCCTGGGCGCCTTCCCTGCAGGCCTCCTTTTTTTTCTTTTGTCTCTTGCTTCATTCTTTACCCTCTTTCTTAACTCTGTAACCCAGTGCCAAATTGCCGTCCTATACGTCCCCCACCAAATTTCCATTGCTTCTTCACTCACTCACTCGCTCACATCACCTCTCTTTTACTTACTTAAAACTGGTTGAATCTTCTCTATAAGTCTTTGTCTCTCTTTAGGACCTCCTTCCAGGGCTCTCAAAAGTCTTCACATGAGAGCCCATTTTGCATCAAGATCAGTTGCACATGATCATCTAGAAGTCTGAGATCAGTTTCAACTTTGGTGTTTGAGCTCATCAGAAGATCTAGCTAGAGAGCTGAGCTGCAAGTCTGGTTTTTGATGATTCTTCGCATCAGATTTTTGGAGCTTCTTGACATCAGATCAGCGCATTTGGCATTCATCAGTGCTGCACGTGATCGTCTAGTCTGAAAGTTTGAGCTGATCAGATCTAGCTAGAGCTGCTGCTACAAGTCTGTGTTTGTGTGCGTGTGTTTTTTTTGGGTTTGTTTGTTCAGGTTTTCCTCGCCCCAGGCTATAAGTTTTCATTCTCTAAAGAGCACACATTTCCAAGCGGGATCAGCTGCAGCGCGCCGTAGTGTCGACTTCATTGTGGAGTCCTGAAGCGTGGAAGCACTCAAGCGGTGGTTGGTGGCGGACTTGGGTCTCTTAGAACTGCAGTATCGGGTACTGTCCAGTAGTGATCCCAGTTTGTGCTATTTTCTTGGGAGTTCGTTTCTCTCATCTAGGCTGATGCTCAGCTAGCTAGCATTAGCAAGTCCAGCTTTGGGTAATGCTCGATTCTTGTCCAGAGCAAGTGATCTCTCTCAAGTGATAATTCTAGACTTGCTGCACAAGTGACCCCTTACAAGTCTTCCATTTCACAGTTATCATGAGACTGTGATCTTGCCATTTTCAAGCGCCTTAAGGTGCAGCACGTTCTTTCTAGACTAATTTGGTACACTTGATTTGTATCCTCTTTGCAAATGCATTACCGATTCATCTGAGCTTAAAGCTAGATCCGGAGTTTCTGTTTGTAACTGGACGCGCCGAGCTGTGGTTTTTGCATCTGTCGCTGAAGGGTCTGGCGGGGAGGATTGCATGTAGATTTTGTTGTATAACTTTCAGCGGGTTGAACTGATCTTTAATAAGAGTCTTTCTTGTCAGGCAGCAGGCACCTGATCATTTGACATAAATCTCCTGGTTCGGTTTCTGTCGAGTTCCAAGGGCTAAACATTATGGCGGGGAGCAAGCACAAGATCCAAGGGCTTCTAAGGAAGTGGCGGATCTTCACGCACCCGGAGAGCGCTTACAGGACCATGGACGGCAAGCTCAGGAAGACACGAAGTTCGATGCTGCAGAAAGATCTAGCTGAAGGCGATCTGCAGGATCAGGAGCGACCATTGTCGAGCTCGAGCAGCTCGAGCCAGTCGTATGATCAGTCGTTGTCGTCCGTTCCAGCTACTACTGGCGAAAAGGTCTACGTCTATGTGGGGAAAGAGAGGCGGCCCTTCGTCATAGGAGCGGATCTCTTGAACAACACACTTTTTCGAGGATTGGTCGAGAAATCCAGCGATCAGTCCGAGTGCGGCGCCGCGACCACCGGCGATCACCATAAGAATCCGCAAGAAGCTGGACTCACAGTTGCGTGTGAAGTGGTGCTCTTCGAACATCTATTATGGCTGTTGGCCAACGACGATCCTTCCATTCGACAAATGGAAGAAGACGAGCTCCTGGACTTCTATAAACTGTACTAGCTGCTGCTGATCACGACACCCGCCGTGCAGCACTAGTTGATCTTTCCCGTGCACCTACGCAAGTTACTACTAGACTAATAGAGCCTCCAGCTGCATCACTAGCTCCTCCGCGACTTCCTGCACAGATGACACGTTTACAACGTTACCACAAATTTATAGAATTGCGTGAATGGCTAGAATCAGCGACTTCGAAGAGAATTGTATCGCTGCAAACCCATCGATCGGCATTTCTGCATGTCCAAGGAAAGTGGCTGAAATAAGTACTCGATCAGCAGCCCTTCAGCGCGCATGCACCCATCAGATGACGATAGTTCCCGGGAGATCAGGACCTCGCTCCATGATATTCCAAACCCAGAAACCGCCGAAAAAGACTCTTGTAACATAAGAAATAGTAAGCAGCTAGCGAGCTGCTGTTTCTGAGGCAATCAATCGATCAGCAGCAACTTGATCATGGAAGAGTCTTATAGTGCAGTTCAATCCAGCATCTAAGTAAATATTCTCACGCAAGTGGCGAGCCCAAGAATGGCGCCCTAGTGTTGATTTAGGCGACATAAATCTTCTTCGAATTTCCTGCAGTAATAATCTAGCTACAATCTTTCGACCCTAAACCGTTTCATTGCATATTAATGCTAACACCCTTCCCGAAGTTCTATTTTTCGACCTTGGACCAGTTTGCACCATTAGGAGCTTGAGATCGAAAATCCTACTTTGCATCATTAGCAGCTCTAGATAGATCTAAGTTCCATGTTTTTCCTTGAAGCAGATTATGAATTGCAGGTCGAGATCATGGCAGCAGTTCTTCCAGCTCTAGATAGATCCAAGTTCGATGTTTTTTCCTTGAAGCAATTGGAACTATAGGTCGAGATCATGATGGCAGCTGCAGTTCTTGGCATGCATGCGAGCGACTTTGCATTAAATTCTGGATTTGAAGAAAACTTGTGCAGGCCTCAGATGATCTTATATAATTAGTTCAGCAAATATTTTTCAACAATTGTTCGACTGCTGGAAGTCTAGTACTGAAAATTTTGTTTTCTAGCAAGTCTAGATACCATGACTTTCCCCATGGGATGGATTCTCTGCCAGCTGCATTAACATTAATACTCGCTGAATTCATTCACTTTCTAACTCCTTGGAATTGATCCATAATGATGATGCAAAATTTATACAAGGAAATCTTGTTGTTTAAACCCTAAACCCTTCGTCTCAACATGTCAGATTCTTGTTTTTCCTAAAGATTCAGAATTGGGTAATATGAAGTGTGCCATGCCTGGTGGCTGAGATGCTCATTTGGCAATAAATGCAAGTCTTCCATCACAGCCAAATTACAATCAAGTACTATAATCTAGAGTGCATAATTTAATACTCAATACAGAATGGAGATGAAGGGGATTCTCAGTATTACAACCTCCAATTTGCAACTTGGATGGTTCTCTTTCTGTGTGAGCAGCTTGACAATCTTAGTTCCTAAAAATCCATGCACTGAAACAAATGAGAAAGAGTATTCATACCTGCAAATGGCAAGGTTTCTGGATTTTACAGAATGCCGTACCTTCAAGCCTTGCCCACAAGGTAACACATTGCTTCTGCTTCTCCCTCCCTTTCATAGCTTCCTCTCCAAGAGGCAGCAATTATGCATCAATAACCAATGTGCTTCAGGATTATGATTCAAACCCTGAACCCTTAACCTGACATCTCTTTAATCCAATGTATGCTTAGGAATAAACCCTAAACTCTACATCTCCTAATCCAATCCATGATTTTGATTAACCCTAGAATCCTACACCCTAAATCTCTTAATCTTTGCACCTTCAATCAAAACACTCAGTCTCAACCACTTGTATTGGTTTGTATCATGGAATACAAAAAAGAGCACCATATTATGACATTGTATCTGATACAATAGGAACCTCTCACACAGCTTGCACTCTTTATCAACAAATTTTCTCCTTTGTAAGATTTTAGTCATTATATACTTGGTTTCTAGAAAGTTCTCATCATATTTTTATTCAACTATATTAGTAAGCTTGGTTAGAAATCACAAATGTTAACGAAACATACTAATAAGTATTAGGAAATATAGAACAAATGTGCAAGAAATAAAATGTTTTATGTTTAAATGATGAATGAATTAGGAATACACTTGAAAGCATTAATGTAGGAAAGATTACACCGGTTCATGGTGAAAGGTCACAACCATGAATTAAACTAAATGTGAATCTAGATAATTTAATTATCTACCAATAATAAAGCTAATGCTTGATCAACCATAACTCATGACCATAAATTCTGGAAGTACATGTATAGATGAGAAACACTCATCCATATATTCAAAGCTTGGCATTTATTATTTTAAGCCATGGAAAGTTAAATATGTATGAAATAGTTTAATCTTAAATAAGTTTATCCCATATCCTTACACCCGAGTACTCACATCCAAATCTACAAAACCTTTTTTCAAGTTGTCATCATTACGACAACTAATTTATAGGTTGCCATAAAATTTAATAGGTTTATTTGAGTTTTTTTAATGTTTAAAACATTTGGCTTTGTGTGCCCTACCATATTGTAAACATCAAGTACCAACAACAAAACATGAACATTCATGATATCACTATTGCAAATTCCAACTAACACCTTTTCTTCTTTGATAACACCAAACATACTATTTCGTTTTTTGGTTCCAACCATTCCCAGTAGGTTCTCAACACTGTACAAAATTAGAAAACATGTCTTGCCATGAGTAGGAAATTTTGACCAAAACAAAAAGTTGTCTCTAAAAATTTCATGACAATGTAATGATTTGGCTCCTTTAGAATTAGGTGCTTATGCATCTTTTGTAACACATCCTATGATTATTTTGAATTTAGGATATGGATTTCATACCAAGTCATGTAGGTTCCCACTTTAACTAACATTAGTTCATTCATTAGAATTTGAGAAATCCACCCACATTTCCATGATTAATATCTAAAACGTTCATGATCTTAAAACTCATCATATAATACAAGGATTAAAACATTTGTAAATAAGATTAGTGAAGAAGGAAAAGATGTTTGCTTTCTTGCAGGCATTGACAAAATTTTGCCTTAATGTGGCTACTACCCCAATCAAGGGTGAGCCTTGTGTGAGTGAATCATGTCACAGTATTGAATAACAAGCAAGACATTGAATTAACAATTGATAAACAACACTTAAACATTACAATTTTAGGACTATGCATTTACATAATAAACTAGATCTAAATTAATGTACATTGTATAGTAGCATAATTGAAATTTCATTGTCCAATTTGATTTTCTCCATAACTTTAATCAAATCATAAATGTCATATGATTTTTTTACTTTAATGTGCTTGCAAAATTGTGGCCTCAAAATTCAGCATGTATCAATAACCTTGTGAATCCATCAAGAACACGATGTATGTTATTTTCTCAGCACAAAATTAAATTTGCCCCTAGATTGTCAAGCAATTTTGGTCACAATTCCAGAATTTGACAACAATGGAAGTCTTGAGACTAAGACACATTTGTTAATTCCTAACAATTGGGGCAAACAGGCAAGAGTTATGAGCTGTTAAGACAAAATGACATGTTTTTAAAAATGTATTAGTGATTTCAATTGCATAAAACAAACTAAGAGCGCAATCTTGGTTCAATTTCAGCAAAAAAATGGGTTCAAAAGTCACCATAAACCCAGAAGCACACATATTTGTCTAGACCTTGAACTTTGTAGAAAGATACTATTCCCTTAAATATTTTATTGTGTACCTTTTTGTGAGCCCCTTATTGAAATGGAAATTTCTGAAATTCTTGAAATTCCTAAGATCCCATTCCCCAAATTGAAACATTTTATTTGTGCTATGGTTTTGCAAGTTGGTACAACTAGTGGAATATCAAACCCATATATTTATAACTCAGTTTGGAGGGGCAAGTGATGTTCAGTTGAGAAGCTTGATAGAACATTGGAATTTTTTGACAAGGGCCATAAGAGAATGATATCTATGTGCAAATCAATTACATTTCTGAAGAGTTATGAGGTTTTAAAATTGTGGAAGATGAAGATATCCTGATTTAAAAATGAGACAACCAGACACATAAAAACTATCAATACTAAAAACTTTCCTACTTGCACAGGAGGGGCTAAGAGAAACTAGAACAAAAACAAACATGAACCTAAACCCAACCGCATCAAAGGTAACCCAAAAAAAAAAGGAGCAAAATCAAATATTCAAAACAATATCAAACTCACTATTGTTTAGAAGAAAAAAAAAGTGAAAACATAAACAAAATTGAAAGTTTAAAACATAATGTTATACTTTAAATTGGTGTTGAACAAATTGAAAATAATTAAAAACTTATTTTTGTTTATATTCATTTGGGACCTAGCTTAAGGAGCCTTTCATATAAGCTTTCATATGTCTCATCATCTAAGAATCTTTTTCTAACACCTTTTCAAACATCTATATTATGAATTAAATGTGAAACTTCATGGATTTTTGAGAATTTTTTTGTTTAGTACCAATGTGTTCCCATAAGGTGCCAAAAGAATTCTTGAAGTTCCCAATGTGTTTCAAAAGTTGTTCCCAATGCCATCACACTTTAATCTCATATTTTTTGCCCTCTCTTTTCAAATAATATATATTTGGGCTAGAGGGGAGGCACTTCATCTTCCAATAGAAACATCAATTTTAGGGAGCCTCCAAAGTTTCAGAGTTTTTTTTTTCCTTCTTCTTCTTCTTCTTATGGGCTCGTCAAAATGGCTCATTGCAGAAAAAAAACAATTGATCTTGGGAGGCACCCCCCTCTAATTAATTACACACCCATACTTCAAGAAGGGATATATATCATATGGGGTATTTGTTGGGTTCACAAAGCTGACCATCATCTGGCATCAACTGAAGAGAGACCGAATTGTATGCAATCTTGGAAGATTTGCTTGCACATCCCTTTGGAAGTGCTGGAAGGTACATTGCAATAGCCACAACGAACCAGCACCCACCAGTGCACCATCGACTGGATGCCTGTTATTACTCACTTGTGGATGAACTTCAACCGAGTTAATATTTGGTTTTACCTTGGTAACCAATTAAGAAATGGGTCTCATACATAGGCAAATAGGTAGGAAAGTGGGTGATCACTAGGTAGCTAGATGGTTTATACATAGGTAAGGGCTGTTTTTACTACCTAACTAATAACAACTTGCTTGTGGGTTTTTAGGGAGTGGGTAGAAAAAAAAAGCAGCTGAGCTAATCATGACCTTCAATTCAAGAAGTGCTATTTAACAATTGTTTTTCACCATATTAGCACCAACCATGTGTTGTTTAAATATGTACCCACATCTCAAAGGCAACATATGGAAAGTTTGTTAGATTTGAAGAATTGTAGTGTGTACATAGCAACAACAAATTGCAAATGAGGGTTCAAATGATTATGCATTTTATTTTTCAAAAATGGAATTAAAGGACAAATGCAAGTTACAGTGGCTCATTTTTGTGGGTTTAGGTTGTTTTTTCCTTGGGCACCTTTTATTTTAATGTATATGGTGATTTGTATATTTTCAAAATCTACTATTTGGGACTCAAATCTAATCTAAGAATTTCATTACGAAAAGAATTATGTGGTTATTTATTGATAAAAGGTTCATTTGTTAGTAGTAATGGACTTTTAAAGTCAAAAAATATGGTTTGGTTGTTTAATTGGAACATCACAAAATGAAATTTTTTATATTGATTCACATTCCAAATTTGTTATTGGGACTCAATATATAATGTAATATAAGATGATAAACTCATATGAGGAATCTTTTCTTTGAAAACTTTAACTGTTTAATAATTACGGACTTTTGAATGGTTAAAATTTGACAATATTTTCATAAGTTCATATGAGTTGTAATTTTTGTTTGTTTTTCAATTTGTTTGTCCTAAAAACATATGTTTTTGAGAATTTTAAATGATGCATTATTTTTTTGGATTTTCTGGGTTTTCCTTTTAGGACTTCCAAATTTAAAAATGACATCAACTACATTAAATACAAGTTCACATGTAAATTTGAGAAGGTTTGTAAGTGATTGAACATGTATTATTCAAATATTATAATAATAATATTTTAAAAGATAACAACCATGTCCATTTCAATCATTTTAAAGAATCTTGTATAGAGTTATAGGGAGTGTATTTTTTGCCATCATTGATCCAATGTACTGTGCATTCACCCTAAATTAAAACATTGTTCATCTTCAATAAATTCAAAAATGTGAATCAAGACATTTTTTTGCCAACTTCAAATACTTTGGAAGAATATAAAACAAGAATTGACATGCATTGATGATGCACCAAAGATGGGTGAAAGGATTAATAATCAAGGGGTGTGCCTTGTCAATTGTTAAGATCCCCACATTCACCATTACTTGAACAACATTGAACTTCATAATAAGTTTGAAAAATCCTTGTTGCACATCCAAATCCCAACTTGAAAAAATGGTAAGCACCACCAAAGTTGATTTGTCATCTATCACAAGTCACATGGACATGGGGTGCAATAAAACCTTTTCAAAATTTCTAGGTGTTGAAAAAAATATTTTCCATAAGTATTTGCAACCAACATTGGGATAAACAATGCCCATGGCATCTAGGATCAATTATTTTAAAAATCAAATATTCAATTCTTTGATGAGATTTGCAACAACCTTTTCCCTCTCCAACTTCAACCCACATTACAAAACCTTTACACTAGTTACAAAAGATTTAAATATGGACATAGACTTGCCAGGGCTTTAATTCCCAACACATTTGATGCACCTTAATTGAAATAATACAATTGAGAATATAGAATAAAATGAACCATGTACAACATGCCCAAAAATTGTTATGATAGAATTAAAAAGGTTTAGAGATTAAAGTTTGCATTTTGCCTTTACAAATTGCACTACATGTGTAAATACAACATGTATAACAATTAGTAATCTAATTGGACCTTTGAAAAATAGCACCCCAAGGACATTAGATCTTCTCACCCTTCAAAACAAAAGCAAGGTGTTTAAAGTCTAATTGGTGATTGATTTCATGTGGATCCATTAATGGTCACATTGCATCAACCCATGAAAGGATTAGAAGTTGTCACTTTGGAAAGACAAGCTAGTGTCACAATAGAGGGTATATAGTTGGTGTTGTTAAAAATTAATTAATCTATGACATGACAAATGAAAACAACCTTCTTCTAGCAAAATTTAGGAGGAATTGCATTGTCTCCATCAGTGGAAGCACATTTAGCAAGCCTTATTAGCAAGTAGATGTCTATGAAAATCCCCAAATTTGTAAGTAATGAAATCACCCTGCAACAAGATGCCCATCACATCATACACATGATCTATAATTTATCAAAAAATACAAGAAAATAGAACTATCATAAAACATGAAAACAAGTGGTTTTGAGACCTTGAAGCCCATTTCATTTGCAAAGTAGAATACACATCCACAACTAAGGTAGAGGAGGTTATTGTTAAATGAAACCTTTCATAGTTACATCTAAACCTACAAATACAAATCCACAATTAAGGTAAAAAAGGCTAGTGTTAAGTGAAACTTCCCACATCATTTACAAATTGAAATGTGGGTAGATTGGTGAAAATCTTTCCCACATGCGTCACAATTGGAAAGCTAAAAAAGTTCATTATTACAAGTTTGGGATTTTTTTTACAAGGAATTTCGGTAAAAAAATACCAATTTCGGACACTAATCAAAACGATCATTCAATCATACTAGACAAGTTGTTTTTTACATGACTAATTTGATTGGGTTTTTTTTTTAGTAGCTAAATGGTGGACCATTTGATTGGTCAAATTGGACAACAAAAATTTCAAGCAATGATTTTTTCCAACCAAATTTTTAAATCAAAAAATGGCTACCCAAAAAATCAAATGTCAATAGGTAGGTAAATAAATATGGAGGTTGATAGGTAGATAAATAAGTAGGTAGGTGGGTCATAAAATAGGTAAATAGTTACCACCTGCCAACCTAAGTTGTGGTAAATAATTATCTTGGATGTATAATTATTTAACATCCAATAGCCATTAAGGTCCTAAATGGATAGGTCATACACCATTTTACCAAGCTCCCTAAGCATGTAAGGAGTTGGGGTTGAACCTTTGACCTTTTTAGCTACAAGTATTTACCAAGTTCTTAACCAACTCATCACACATTTGTGTTTTGATAAGGTTTATAAAACTTTGTTATTTTAACATGTCACATTTCAAATCTTCTTTCACATCCAAACTTTGAAATTAATGTCATGAAAACCAAAATGACTAGCAACTAATGTCATGAAAATCAAAATGACTATTCCCATTGAACTCCCAAGCCCCATTGTTGAAGCTCTTGTGATAATTGGGTGAAACCACATTATGGTGACCCTTTTTATGTAGCCACATTGTAGCATAAGTCTTGGGTGAATGTTTTTGAGCCTAAACCATGTCAACACAAAGGATTTTCACAATGTTTTTGCATATTATGGTAAACATAATCCAAATAAAATAATATAAAAAAAACTCATTATTTTCTATGTATATCATGGTGTTGGAGCATATTTGTTTAAAGATAATGCCTATAATTAATTTTGTATTGAAAAGTGCAAACATATTAAAAAAAACATTTGAAGTTATTTAAAACCTTTATGAAATTTGTAATAACTGTTCCACACGTGATTTACATTAAACCATGTGAAAAGTTTGATATTTTAAATTTCACAAATGGGTGTTTTTCAAGGTGTTGACCATAAATATATAATAAATTGAAATTCTAACAAATAATCATTTTGTAATGGAAAGTGACAAACATTATGAGTTGGGCCAATGCATAAATTCCATTTCAAACACTTATTTGAATGATTAATCAAACCAAATACTTGATGCAATTTGAAATTTGAATTGGGTTTTATTATATTGTGTATACCATAAATATGCTCATGATTCCTTGAATTTAAAAGATTAAATTTATTTATTTTAAGAAAAAGCTTTGTGAAAATCTTGATCTTAAAGTCCAAACACTAAAACTCTATCCCAAAATTAAATTCACTACATTTTGTGATGTATATTATATATTATTAAACCCAAAAATGCTCGATAAGAGGTCATTTTAGGGTCCAAACACAATAAAATAACCCATTCAAAATGTTACCATTGTTTAATTTTTCATGTTTTTAACTACTACGTTAAATTAGTGTTAAAAAAATTTGGTGCATTTATACAAAAATGATTCTAATATATTATGGAAAAATTTGGTTAAGTTTGAGATAAATTCAATGAGTATAAACTACCCAAAAACACTTTTAAAGCAATGTAACTAGTGTTTTTATTGTGTAAAAGACTTTTAAAAGGCTTCATAACTACTTGAAAATGACATATTTATGGAAAAAACTTACATATTCTTGTAAATAATAGTAAATTGCACCATCTTATTGGGTCAAAACATTTTTTTGAAAACTTGTAAAAAATTATTTAAAGAATATTTTGTGTGATGAACCAATCCAATTTTGCCACGTCACCTTAACCGACTAACCCATTGCTTTTAAACAAAGCACCAAGGAGTTGGGTGTGGGTTGTTTTATTGCATTTGCACTCTTTAATGTGTTTTCACCTGACTCTCCTATTTGATATTGATTCCAACAATCCTTGTTATGTTTTGTTAACTACATTTTGATGAAGGGTTTCCACCTTTTGCAACAAAAGGTAGTGATGGATAAATCTTCAAGGTGCAAAGCTAGTTGTTGAACCTTAAAACTTTATAGTGTTGGGGTGAAAGGAGTTAGGGTTTAAAGTACTTTACAACAATTGGATGATCCCCACCATTGCTTTGTCAATAGTGGAGGTGGCAAAATGGTGTAAAATATCAATATGAGCTTTAAAAATCAACTAAACATTTTTTACACATTGATTATACTTGCACATGTGACTTGCATTTAAAGTTATCAATTTTGAAGCTAATGAATATAAAAAATTAGTCAAATGATTTTATAAGGGAATCATTTCCTTTTATAACCATTTGCCTCAAAATTTCAAGACTTTGAAATTTTCATATGATATTTTTTTTCATCAAATTGATTTAATGAACATGTAGTTGCATAAAGGGAAAGGTTTTTTCATACAAATTAAAAAAAATCAATTGCATCATTTTATGCATTTCTTTGGCATTCGTTCATAAAAAATTATAATATGGTCAAGGATTCAAAAGGACTTTAATATAACATCTAATGATTATTGGATTAAATTTTGTTTTTTCTCAATACTCTAATTTGGAACACAATAATACACCATAGTTGCAATATATTGAACATTATGAAAATCTAATAAATTTTTCCTTTGTAGTCATTTTTAGTTAGACATTCCTTTTTAAAACTCCAACTATGAATAAGCCCTCATATCACATTTCTCTACAACTATTTTTTTTGTGCAAGAAAAAGGGATAATACTCCCATGAAATCTATTAAAGATGAATAATTAAAAAGTAACCATTATGAGGTTCAATATAAAAAGAGGATTTAATCATGGTTGTCATAGAGTAATAAATCGACACCCAACATTACCACACTTAAAAAATTAGTCATACAAATACAAGTAGCAATCACACCTACTATTCAACCTTTTTTTTTCTAGTGAATTGGTGCTAAAGTTCTACTTCAATTAGGTCACACAATAAACCAAGCAAACAATTTTGAAATAGTTTCACCAAAAAGGCCTTCAGACGTGGATGGGGGTTCCTATTTCACAATACCTTCATCATCCATTGTTTTGCTTGTAAACCAAATGTTATGTACACATGTGAAAAATCACCACCACCACATGAATTATTTTATCTTGGATTATTCAAAAAAATTTAATTTAAATTTTTTTCATGTATACATTATTTATAAAAAGTAGCCCTAAGAAAACCATGGAGTCCTTTTTCTTTCTTTTTGGTACCCCAACTATGAATAGACTTGTCAAGTGATAAATGTTGCTAAAGATACTAGTGTCATGAACCATCAATTCCTGCTCCTTCCTATCAAGCCTACATTTGTGTGGATTTGGTTTTCTACTTGTGTTCTTCATCTTCCCCAAACCAATAACCTTCTTTAACCAACTAGAGTTCAAGATTGATTCCCAACTTGCCTAGATAATCATGATTAATGACTTTCTTTTTCAAGAAATGTTACCTTTATAAAAGAAGGATCTGACCAAGAGGGGTTTTCCGGTGAAGCAAGTTCTCGGATGGCATGTGTATCAGTGTTTCTTTTGTCACTTTTGTGATGCAGCCAACATGGTGATCATCCATAAGATTATTTGGCAAAATTTGGGTATCAACTATAAACTAAATATGAGATTAAAAGGATCTTAAATCTGGTGATTTTCTTGTCATTTCTAGAAATTTCTAGTGATTTTTTTGTATATAAATCTGGTGATTTTCATTAGTTTTCTCAGAATTTTGGCGATTGACACACCAACAATCACTTCATTTTCATAGCTTTCAATTTCTAATTTCACTTTTTGGTGAAAATTCTGCCATTAAAAAAGGCCTGATATGTATTGTTGGCTCTGCCTTTCAAGGAGATACTAAATATTGATGATGTAAGTAAAGTCGATTTGGTCCCACATTTTCAGGAATGCTTTCCTATTTGAACTGATGCTGGTTCCTCAAAGAAGGGGGCCAGTTCTCCCATGGAACCATGTCTTTTGCAAAATCAACTTGTGTTCATATGTATCAAAAGGCCATCTGATAGGGCAGAGACATTGCAACAAGCAAATAGCTCCTTGCTGGATCATGATTCAAAGTGCTTCTATTGACAAATCTTGTCATCCTTGGACCCAAAAATTGGGGAAATGATTGTTTTTGTAGTTCAAATTTGACTAAGTGAGCTAATTTTTGAAAAAGACTTGCCAAAATTTCATTATTACAAAGTTTAAAAAGAAAGCCCTGCTCATGAAATTGCAATTGTCATGTCATTTGTCCACAAATTAAAATATGGGCATGTCAAGTTACACAGTGTTCCTTTTGTCGCAAATTGTTTGCAACAGGCAACAAAAGAAAAGTAAAAAACTGGAATACTCTTCTTGAAAATTCCCAATGTAAAAAGTTCACCCACTTTTGGAAAAAAAAAATTACTTGGAGAAAATTTTGGTCACATTTCAATGGAGTGTTCAAAATTTGAGGGAAGATTTAATCCAATTTTTGAAAACCAGTTGCCAAATTAATGGTAAATCTTTCTTGGGATACTCACTAATGATGCTACATCAGAAACTTTCAATAAAGAAACATTAGTCATGTATAGTTAGTTAATAGTATTTGCCAAATGTTGCTAGTCCCAATTCCAGTATAATAATGTATTATAATTGTTGTATAATAAGATTGATGGCCTTATTGATGTATAAAAGTATAAACAAAATCTGCTGCCAAGTAACTTGGACTATTATGTAAGTAAAGTGCATCTAGCTACTTCTCCAATACTGACAACCACACAAGTGCAAGGGTGGGCCATCACCAAATGCACAGACAATCACTACCTGGAAAGCTAGATCAGATGAGTGAAGACTTTATGAGTGAAAAAGCTTATATATCAGATGAGTTTAGACTTTATATCTAAAAACAATTGCACTTTGTCCAAAAGAAGACAAATCCTTAGTCCAAACAGATGGCAGCAGATTTAACTTGGATGAGTATTGCTGGAATATTGATGTCAATGAAGCACACACCCCAATGTCTTTTCCTAATAAGAAAATTGAAAACTTGAATGGCCTAATTACTTCATAGTCAGGGTACAATTATTTTTGAAAAAGGAGTAAGTAACTCTCTTTCCTACTCACTGTTGAAATTGAAACTAATAATAAAATAGAACCTGTCTCAGAAGTGCCCATTTGATGGTAAGGTACCATTAACACTTCCTGGTATCATTTAAACCAATTTGTTAGTTTATGTGATGGATCATGGTGATGTGTGATAAGGGGCAGTAGTGACCAGGTGAAGAGGATCTCATTTGGGACTGCCAAAATACAAAAGAGAATTATAGAACAATGAAGTTGATTAATGGAATATGCTAATTGCACCTGGGATATGGAGCCTGTAGCTGGAGAAGAAAATCAATATACGGCTGATGTTGTGTATCCTTGAGAAATATCTAACAATAGGTCATGGATGGAAGTTGCTTAGCACCTTGTGTCTGAGAGAAAGCACATGAGCTAGTTTCATATGTCGTCACAAAGCGAAGAGTGGCAAATTTTTCTTTTGTATTAGTTTAGCTAAAGGGTTAATATTATCTCGCTCTCATAAATAAACCTAATCACCAACTTTAATAAAAAATCTTGGTGAATTCAAAGTAGTATATTCATTTGAAAAGATTGAATATTGTCTCATCATAAATGACAAATTTACATAACAATATCAATTTTTATGTCATCTTCCTACTCAGATTTAATATGAAAATGTCTATAGAATACTTTGGTGGAGATGCTCTAATAAGGTACCTGACTCACATAATGGTCTAAGGCCCAACTAAAAAAAAGATTCGCAGGCATAACGACTAGCCTCGAATAGTCTCTAAAACTATATATATATATATATATATTTCATGTTATGGGTGGGGTTGGGAAACAATTAACAAACTATGTTGGATGTGACAAAGAGTAGTAGAGGTCCAGCAGATATGGTGTGTGGGTGGAACTGCTGTAACTGACAAAGTGCAGCACAACTACCATGTGATAAAATGTGCAAGCCCATCCTTCTAATAAAGTGTAGGATTGCTACCTAGGCTGAAAAGAGTTGGGATGGGTGACCTCTCAAGATAGAACATGTCCATCCACAAAAAGTGTGAACTTGTACCTGAACTGCAGAGAACTGGAAAAAAGGTCTCCTGCATGTTTCTTCTAATTTTTCTGACAGTCTTGCCAATTGCCTTAACTTGTTAACAAATACGATGGGCATTTGTTCCACACCTGTTGTCTTTGTTTCATCTTTTTCACAGTCATTTAGCCTCCAGTAACCTCCAAGTATGTATAATCCATCCTCAAGATTCCACTAACCAGTTCCATTTTTTCTGAAATTTGAAGATCAAAGAACCTTTGTTCTAGTTTTTTTAATAAATTAAAGAAAAAGAAAAACCCCAGTTCTAGTCAGTGGTAAATTTTTCAATCCTCTGGTGTTACACCATTGGCTAGCATCACAAGAGAGATTTAGCATTAAATGGTGACGGTATTTTCAGAACCCGTCTAAATAATTAAGAAATTATTTTTAAAATGCTGTCGAACTAAAATCAGAGTCCAAATGTGGTGAGAAATTTTGAAAAATTATTGTATTACAAAAAAATAGGAATACTGTGACAGAACATTCCTTTTTTATTTTGATTTTTCTCTTTTTGGCGGAGTTGTTCTTCTGAATAAAATGCTGGTTGAAGTTAGCAAGCCAAGAAAGAATCAATGATTTTCATGAAAGAAGTGAAAAAGAACCGATAATTTATAAAGTGTTATTTGACTAATTTTTTTACAACTATGGTTAATACCAAAACCTGTTCTTTGATTTTTTTTCAAAACCCTGGTTCTGTTGATTCCCAAGTTGAGAACTGACTAGGGGTTTGATGACATTTCTAATGCCTCCACAACATTGGTAATTTGTTATTTCCACATTTGACATCAAAGTCTAAAGGTTGAGCAGCCCGTCTAGCTCTGCACCCTGTGTTGTCATCAACATGACTAACAGAATTTTGATCCCACATGTAGATTATATTCCCTCTCGTTCATCCTTTTAAAAGGAAAGAGAGAGGCCCAATAGTTGTCTACAATGTTCTTAAATTAATATTTATCCAGTTGTAATGAAAATGCAATTAAGGGATAGGTTGTAAAATGTCTAGGAACCAGTTTTTATTTTAAAAATTTGATATTGACATTTGCTTTTTCAAAAAATTAGGAAAATTAGTTGAATTTACACTAAAATTGCAATTTTTTTTTGGTAAAAAATGACAAAATTTGTTGAGAAAAAATCATTGATTGCTCTAACATAAATTGGAGATGGTACAGACACCTTGCACTTCCAGGAAGACTATGTATTGAGATTCAAAAATCACAGAGTCACATCCCATCAAACAAACCTTATGCTTAGAGCTCCCATATGAATAGGTACTCAAGTCCCCCCAGATAAAGCCACAAACAGATCAGTCATAATGATTCCTTAAAGCCTCTCATCAATTCCATTGATGCCCCTACACATTCTATTGCATCCAATATCATGTTCACCTATTCTCCTGCCTAGTGGAAATCTTGGAGATAGATGCACAGACCTGTAGGGATTTGAGCATTCTTCTCATCACTGAAAACAATAACACATAGCACCATACTAATCCCAAAATTATCACTCCAACAAACCAAAGCCATCGCAGAAAAAGCACTTGCAAATCACAATTGCAAGGCACTCTGGTGGAGGATAAAAGACAAAATAGCAAATAGTTTCGAGCACTGAGACCATGACAGATACATCTCCATTGGCACCATAAACCCTAAACAAACAGTAGGACATAATTCTGGGTTACACAACTGCTTCAAAGAGCTTTTCATAAGGGCATCAGAATAAAGGGTACTACTACTAAGTACCTCCTCCATTCGCAGGTTGGCTCTTGTAAAACATTGAAATATTACAATTCAGCTTCTTTCCTCCTGATGCAGTTTAACAGTGCAGAAATCTCAATTAGATGTGCTAGAGTTGCAGAGGGAGCCACTGATTACCATCCAATGTAAATGAGTGTCAGACCTAGATTGCCCTTTCTAGCAAATAAAAATGGGAAAAATTTATTGATGGATCATAGAAATTCCGCTCTTGGGCTGAGCCAAATGCAACATTATTTTGCTGTAGTTGACATTTGTTGACATAACTTGGTTTGGGTACATTCAGGATAAAAGGAGTGAATGGCTTCAAAATTATACACCAAGTGTGTGGACTGCCTTATGGTTGTTGTTTTCGTGCGTGGCTTAACCAAACTCACACTCTTTCATCAGGTTTGCCTTGAGGTGAGTATTGAACGTTTTGTAGTCAAATGAAATGTGAAATTACGTTGCCAAATTTAGAATCCTCTCTATATGTTTTCTCTAAACATTAGTGCTCATGATTATTTTAGAGAAAATTATGACTATATAAAGGACTTAGCTTCAATTTCAGTTGGGGTTACTCCTTCAAAAAACCAACGTTAGCAAGCATATCAATATGACATGGGAACGTAACTGATCCCTTATCGTATGATTATAATAATAAAAAATATCTCCTAATTTTTAGAATGCAATAAGTTAATTATAGTATTGCAAAAATCTCAAGAGTAGTACGAGAGCACAATAAAAATACACACAACTTTGACTCCTCTTAGTCGTACATACAGATAAATGATATGGAGTAGTAAAATGCCCCCACCCCCCTTGAAATTGGGTGGAAGTCGGTGCTTGCAAAACACGAGTTCGAAACACACACTCTCACCCGGTTTCTCTGAGATTTCTCTCTCTGTGCATATGCTCTAAAACCTCTGCAGAAAAATGTGCAGGCAAGCTACCAGCTTGAAATCCCATGTGCTAGCACCCTTTATAGCTTTCATAGCTATAGCCTGAGATCGGTGGAGCTATGAACCGCCAGCACCACCCCCCTACCCTGCCTCTGAGTCGACTCCAGGAATTGAGTATGAAACGCTCTGACAAAAGCAACCAGTGCCAAAATTGTATTCCCTTCACTAGAACGGTGTACCTAAGCCCCGGGTGCCCTGGCAAAAAAATTGGGTTACTAGCTAGTTCAGACTCCAGACCCCTAACAAAAGAAAAGAAAAGTCCACGGTCCTATTACCACTACTCTCCTATTACTCTATTATATTGAATTTAGAAAACCCAAAACCCCAATCTCCTCTCCGCCACAATCCCCACTTGGACCCTCCTGTACCGCCCCAAGATATCCCTGGGGAACAAAAAGCTCACACAGAGGAATCCACTAAAGTGGTAACTAAAGCCCAGGCCCACCGGCTTTAGCCCTCCGAATTTTCTCTTGTGATATCCAGTGGGTGTCACCAAGTATCACAGGAAAAGAAAAGTATTCTCTTGTGATATCCAGTGGGTGTCCGCCAAGTATCACAGGAAAAGAAAAATATAATGGAGTTGCTGACAGTGCTTTGTTTTTCAAAATGCTTGCACTTGGTGGACAAAACTATACACTAAAGAATGTGCCAGCCTCCAACTACACAAAAGACATTTACAAGGTCCTTATATATATTGGAAGGATGCCTTCAAAGTTTGCATAATGCTTCCCCAGTTCTAGAAGAGCTTGGAGGGACCTTATACCTACAAGAGGCCTCTTACACTGCTAAATGTGAATCTACTCTGATGACCTTGGCAGTGAACTGCATGTGCCATGCGGGAAAGCAAACCCCTTTTACTCAGCAAAATTCCTGAAAAAAACACGAGAAGATGGTTCCACAGAATGGGCCACAGTCAACCAGCACCTACCAGCACACCCACCGTGAAGGATGGATGGTAGGTGGTCACAGAACTGTTCTCTGTTGGGTTCCAGTTCCCCAGCTAACCATGGTCGTTAGCTCAGTTGCATTTCTTTTCTACCTACCTACTAACAACCCACAAGCAGATTCTTAGTAGGTAGCTAGTAAAAACAGCCCTTACCTATGTATAAACCATCTACTTAGTCAGTAGTTACCTATTTTCCTACCTATCTACCTATACATGAGACCTATTTAAGGAATTGGTTACCAAGGTGAAGCCAAACATTAACTCAGTTGATTGAGGTTCATCCACAAACTGACTAATAAAGGGCATCCAGTGGACGGTGTGCTGGTGGGTGTTGGTTCACTATGGCCCACAGAATGGGCTCCTCCTTTCTCCCCCTAAAATCTCCATCTGATACAAACCAGATGTTGGTAAAGTGTCCTTCCACTTTAATTTTGTTTGTTTGGTAGCCAAGTGTCTTTACCTTTGTCTGATACAATATCAAGCGGCCATCTGACGAGCTTGGCATAACCTTGTTAATTTCAGCAAACCCCCAGAATCTAAGTAATTTAGAGACAGGTTTCCAATTCACACTTAGCTGCTGGTACCCACAGTCACTCATGCCTGCAATTCCCTCCTTTCTTGCTCTTTTGTTCCTCTGATGAGTAGTTTTTCATTATATATATGTATATATTATGCTGGTTATAGCTTCGAATACTTTTAACTCTTCGTGTATGGGGTTCACAAGGATTTTTCCAATTCACATGTGCAGGTAGGAAGTAGTACCTCCTTATTTTGCACAAACAAACCGTGCGTGTTTAGTGTATCATGTACATTGTCTGTTGAGGAAAGAAAATTCAAGCTCTTCTCCTTTTTTTTCCCGTTTCATTTTTAGACTCTCATCAGTACTGCTGCAGCAAGACGCGTTAAAAATCTGCTTATTGGGTGCCTTGTTAACCTAGCAGGTTCGGCACAAAAGAATTAAAAGAAAAAAATGCAGGGAATGTGAGTAATTATTAAGGTGCCCATGACAAGGAAAACGTACACCTTACTAATTCCATGATGGGTTATGTCGAAATCTTAGGAAAAATATATTTAAATATTGAACATCAAAGTGCCGAAGCTGCTACGCACATGCAGTAAAAAAGTGTAACGAGCTTACTAAAAGATTTTGGGTACAAAAGAATGAGAACAGAGATGGACAGGGCTCCCAGTAGATGAAAAGAAGAGAAAGTTCAAAAGCTTTTGTATTGTGAGCAGTGGGAGGAAGAAGAAAGAAGAAGATCAAGAGATTTTGTTTGTGAGGAGGAGGAGGAGGAGAAGAAGAAGAAGAAGTGGAGGAGGAAGGAGCTGGAACTTGCTGTCCAGAACAGATTGTTGAAGCATTCTCGGTTGTGATGAGATATGATTGGGATTATGAGATGAGTTACGGATACAGAGGTGTAGCTGGAGGAAGAGCTGGAGGAGGAAGAGGAGAAGGTGAATGTGATCAGTCGACGTCTGGTGAACCAGCTGCTGGCCGTGGTGCAGGAGCAGATGCTCATGGTTCACAGCTACTGATGAATAGAGCTTTTCATGAGCGTCTGGAGCAGGATTTGAGAGCCCAGGTCGACTCGGGTGCCGCTGTGAGTATGCAGCAGCACCAGCACAAGCAAATGATTTACGACGAATATATGAGCGGAGTTTCTTTCCCGCTGCAAGCACGCGAAGAAGACTCGTTGCCTGCTGGATTTCGGCATCATCCGGGTATTGTTTCTTCGAACGGGGAGGATTATGACATTTATCAGCAGCCTCTGGACAACGGCGTTGATGATCGAGAAGCTGCGCCTCTAGTGATCATGGGTGACATTGGCGCCTCGTCGCACTTTGTGCACGATGGCGAGGCGGATATCATGGACCACCGCATGAATATTCAGAGGCTGTTCCAGGAAAGTAGTTTGCAGCCGCGTAAGTTGCATGATGAGAGTTCTTCCGCGTCGATCATGTTTACAGCATCTGACCAGGCCGTGGTAACAAGAGGCTACACAACAGCTGGGATGACTACTGACTGCACGCGGTTCGTTCCATCTGATTATATGCTTGACGCTGCCTCGGCGACTGCATCTTCTCTGGCAGTGACTCATTCTGATCTTCTTCTGTCTCCTAGTCCGGCTGCGGTAATGGTGCAGACTGTCCCCTGTCTCAATAGGCCAAAACACTCTTCATCAACTAGTGTTGGTGCTAGCAGATCAAGGAGCGGGTCACTGGATCGACATGATGGCGGTGCGTCAGTACTAGCTGGCACCAATATTGCATTCCATGAAAACAGTCAAGCTACGGTACACCGCAGAGATCAATCAAGCTGGGGTTTGGATCAGTGTGCAGAGGGTCGCGCGGGGGACGAAACTATGCAAGGCAGCTCCGAACTCCTCCGGGGAGTGAAAAGAGTCCGTATAACTCATGAGGACGTTGAAACAACAGAGACGACGTTCCTGCAGCAGCAGGCCGATGTTCAACCACAGCAGCAGCTCAAGAAGTCGAAGCTGCAGCAGCAGAACTCAGAGAGGATGACGTCTCAGGGATCAAGGTCGAAACGATCAGTCGATCAAACTGAGCATATCGAAAGAGAGCGACAACGGAGAGATAATATGAGCAGCAGGTTTTCCACCTTGGAGACTTTGCTTCCACCAGGCCCTAAGGTATGGTCTGATGATCTTTATCATTCTCTCAATCTCCTGCAATTCTGCGACAAGATTTAGAAAACAGTCATAGATTAGATCGGCCGATTCAGTCCCGGAACTTACAGAGGATACTGTTGTCGTGGTGCTGGGAATAATTCAGCGGGATAGGTCCACCATTGTCGACGACTCGATTCAGTATGTTAAGAATCTGCATCATCAAATCGCCATTCTCCGACAAAAGCGTTCGCAGTTGAAGCTCATGAGTGTAGCAGCAGCACCAGCTTCGAGTTCTCCTACATCATGTGTAGCAGGCTCAGCAGCCAATCGGATAGACAATGCTTGCACAACAACGGCAGCCATCTCAGCTCCGAAATCCTCTATACTAGGAAGCGTGTCCAATTCCACTGATACAAAGATGCCGGATCAAAACGGATCGTTAGAAGGCGGCTCGCAGGAGATGATCATCGACCCAGATCAACAACAGCTGCGCAGACTTAGGCCTGCAGCAATGGGGAATATGACAGTACTGTCGAACGTCGGATCTGCGCCACCGGACTCATCATGTAAGCTGGACGTGTTCATGGACTTGCCGGAGCAAGTGGTGATCGAAATGGTCTACCAGCTGCCGCGCCCACACATCCAAAGCCAGATACTACAAGCAGTGGAAAGTCTGGGACTGGACGTCTGCCATTGCAGCCTCAACAAACTCGTTAGACTGCGTGTTGTGTACGTCATTGTAGCCAAGGTACTTGGGAATCCTTACAAGAAACATGTTCAATTCGTTGAAACTAGCAGCTGTAAATTACATCATGGCTGTGGCAGGAGCTAAGAACCTGATTGATTGTATTACATAGCTCATCAAACCCAGGATATCTAGATTTTTGCAATGTTGTGGGCTGATCTTGCTGCAGCAGCTCATGATGGACAATTCACTGAAGCAATTATATATCAAATACTCATATGTGTGAATTTGTAAATGAATGTCAGCCACGGGTGGTGACCAACTGCGCAGTATCTTATGACGAGATCGTCGAAGCTCTCAAGTGTGCTCTTGTTGGAGTCCCCAGTGACAATGTAACCACTCCGATGATCAACATTGCAAAATTAGAAACATCAAGATGACATCAATTTCACAATATATTCCTGATGTGCACAGTCTTCCTTGCATCTCACAGACAGAAAGAAAAGTTCATGAAGTTTATCAGCTCCATTATCAGCTCAAAGAAAAAACTTTGTTTCTGAAACCTCCATCGAGGTACAAGTTGGTCACTTTTATCTCTGCAAGCTGGTGAGACTAGGATGATTTGTGCCAGGAATTTCTGCTGTGTTAGATTAAATGTTACACATTCAGATACAAGACATCTCGTCTGTTTTAGAGCTTTCTGATGCAATTCATGCGCCCAGTATTGAACTCATCATATGTAGTACTAGAATCACAATAGATTGCAAAGATTGGGAATTGGCTTTGAACAAGATTTTTTCTTTGCTAAATTACTTCATATTTATGATCTCTACTAATTAGATTTTGACCTGCAGTGCCTTTTTGGAGGTGAATTTCTGCAAGTTTTGCATAATTGTTGTATTTATTGGTGCTCAATAATATCTTGATGGTAGACTTGAAAACAACTGAAATTTGAAAATCTGGTTCAAGTCAGAATATCAGTTCCAAAGTAAATTCATGATGTACTTGTGAAAACCCTAAACCCTGAACCCATTTCTTCTCAAGATCCAAACTCACTATCTGTTACTTGCAATCTGATCTACTAGACCCAACATTAAATTGCATCAGTTGAATCCAATTTTGCTTGAAATGTGGCTACTAGCTACAGAGGATAACTAATATTGGGTAGGTAGTCAAGGATAAAGATTTGTATCAAAATCATTTAAATATGAATTGCACTTAATTCTATGACCAGGTCCGAAATTAATGCCTTTCAATCCTGGGCCAGTTCATCATGTGTGACCAAAAATGCTTTTTTTAATTTTTTTTTAAAAGGTCATAATATTGGTTTCTAGGAAAAAGCTGGGACAATGTTATTTGATGAAGCCAATCCTTCAATGTGAGACTTGAATCATACAAGAAGAATTGGACATGGTAAATCACCATAAGGTTTTCCATAGAAAAGGAAAATGGAATAGCAATACTTACATTTTTGAGTATAATGCAAGATGAAAATAAAAGTATTTCTTGGACATTTAGTAAATTGACCTTGAATGCTGTTTGAAATTAATTTTACCCTAACTATCACTATTGGTGAGAAATTAGTCACCCTCATTGTTCCTAATATAACTAAAGGTAATGTTTCGAGGTTTAATGTGCAATTTAAAAAGAAGACCAATATCAATATTTCACACCATGTTTTAATAAAATTTTCATTTTCTTTTGGTGTATAACAACATTTGATGCTTTCAAGAGGCACTATGTTAAAATATGATTTTAATGATTGAATTTGGAATCATTTATGTCACATATGACTAGATGACTATGTAGTCAAAGCAAACACATTTTTTTCACTAATCATTTATGTGGTGAATGTTACAAATGTCATTTATATTTTTTACAACCACAATACATTGTTAATTTGAGATTTTAAAAAATGTGTAAACATGCTAAAAGATTGATTACAATTGAAGTGGCTCTTATTGTTTTGTTTTTACCCTTCCATCTACCTACTTACCTACTTAACCTAAATACATCTTTTACGAAATGACTATTAATCATTTTGTGATAATTATAATCACAACAAAAATAATGACTAAAAATACCAAAATAACATGATATAATATCTTGGAAGTTTTGCAACATCAGCACCAAGTATTTGAAATGCCATAAAACTAGTACATAGTAGGGTGTATTCCTAGGTGGGGTACCACAACATAAACCATAACACCCTTTTGTCATCTATACTAAGTTTTAAAGCAAACACTTGACAAAATGAATGTTCTAAGATGCCAAACAATGAAAGGGGGATGTGTATGTTTAGAATTTCAACCAATAAGTGTTATAATGAATGATTCAAATCAATTGAAAAAAATTTAAATGTAATATTCAAATATTTTAAAAAAAAAAAAACATGATTACTTGAACATTTCCAAAATGACATATTTTCATTTGGAGTGTCAGAACTTTATTAAAATTCAAATGATGTCAGTTGTTGCATCCACGTCTCCTATATTTCTTTCCAAACCTTTGAAATGTAATTAATAAATTTAATTCGATTTTCCTTATTAATGCAATTTTTTTCACGAAAAAAATCCAAGATTATAGCATTAATTTCAAAAAATTAATGATTTATCATACTAATACTTTATGCCATCATACAAAACATACTTTGTTATATTTGTGGTTAAAATATGGAACAATTTGAACAAATATTGTTAATCATGTTGAGTTCATTTTAATAAATTTGTGGAATGGGACATAGTTCCTGAGCCATCTTTTAAGACACATAAGGACATGATTTAATCATCCAAATCATAAAAAATCACCACCATTTTAATCATGAAATATGTGAGTATCTATTGAGAAAATATTTAATTTACCAAATAAATTATTTCATAAATGTAATGGTCATTTAAAGTAGTGTTTTGAGAGTGATTTTGAGGCAAGATGTTCCTTTTGTGTACAAGTGAATGAATATTATGGTGTACACAAAAAGTTGTTATAGTTTAATCATTTTCAATACTTATTCGAGTATCATGCATCATGGTGGAAATTTGGAAAACAATTTTTAGTAAAATTTTGTAATAAATGATGGTTTATGTCCCAATCTAGCATTATGTTGTGAAATCAATGCACATATGAACGATAAAATAGTCCAACAAAATATTATTTTAATTTGCAGAGCCCTGTCACATTTTTGCAATTATAACAAAAGGATTAGGAAGTATTAAATTTAATGATAAATTTTCCATGAAATTTTACACATAAATAAAAGAAACCATAAAGAATAATTTTTCCCATCAAAATTTTCAATTATTCTTAAGGTCGTGGAATTTAAATTAAATGATTGTAAAAATGTTCATTAGTACATTATGGTATGATAATGTTGATGATTATGATTTTTTTAGGTTGAAAAATGTTCTTCCATTGAAGATTTATTTGGACTACTTAGTGTTTTTTTAATAATTTGACAAAAGTAATATGAAGTTTTGAATTTTTTAAAAATGAAAAATTGTTGTCAAATAAGAGTTTTAAAAAAACCTTTATTAAATTATTGCTTAAATTTACACAAATGTATAATTATGTTTCAATTTCATATATTCATGATTCTTGTGACTTTTTTTATTTTTGAAACCCAAATCATTTATATGTGATCTTTAAAATAATTAAAAGTGAGTGTAATCTTACATGTTACTACTTTTGATATTATATGTAGTTTCAAATTTCCTTCAAATCATGTCCATCATAGTGTGCATTCACTTGTACCCTAACTTTGAACAGATCCAATTAGAAATTCATTCATTATCTAATGTGCATAATCATAATTACACTAAATTTGCTTTTCCCAAAAACCTCACAACTCCACTTCAACAAAAAAATATTGATCATGGGAATTCAAACATCATAACCATTTACGGCTATGACACAAAATCTCCATCAATTGTTCAAAAACCATAACAATTCAAATTAAATCATATCTTGACCATTTTAAAGGTGATAAGTGGTACCAACTATCCAAAAGGTTCGGTTAATAGGGATATTTTAATGGATGTGTTTGGATATCTTGCACATCCTTTTTGATGTTCTAATAAAGATTAACTTTCTTACTCACCTTCCTTCAGTTTTACATAATTTAATTTTTACAACGACATTATCCAATCCTAGAGTTAGAGATTTTTTCATTTATCAAAGATTGGATGGTTTAATGTTTAAAGTTTCCCATGTTGATTATCCTTCATTTGAAAATTAATATCACACCCTAGCATCCCCACTAAATAATCTCCACCATTTGTTCAAAACTCATAATGGTCAAAAATCATATCTTGGCCATCTAAGGGTGATTAAAATAATCAATTGTCCAACATGTTACAAGGAGGGGCATATCAAGATGTCATAAACATTCCTCCCAAGGGATTTGGCAAGTAATGTTTTTTACAACCTCTTAAAATTATATGTAAAATTGTGGTACAAGTTATTTATCATGGTGTGATTGGTGTTTTTCCCTATGCCCTTTATTATGCATTTTTTCATCCATAAACACTTGCTATTGTTCCTCAATGTCATCATTTCTAAGGGGCTTGGCCCATATTGTCCCTTGTCATTTATTTGTCAAACAAAGGAAAGAAATCAACTCACAACTTAACCACCCAAAACATCATATTTAATAATCCTTGTCAGCACTTTGTTAGATTACTTGTCACTTGTTTATTGCCATAAAAAAAGGAAAAATATTGTGCACCCTAACATCATCACCATCATTGTTAATGTGTTTTTTTTCACCCCTTTGTTACCCTTTTGTGGTCCATAAAAGTTCACCACATCTTAATACCCTTGGAATCATTCCTAATAACTTATTATTGTCCTTTATCATTCATATCATTACAAGGAATCTTGTTGATTTTAACCCATGCATTTACAACTTGTGTTTAAATAAATCATTTTTGTAACTATAGATAAAATTGTCCTTTGTGGCACTAAATAAAAATGACTTGTAATCACATAAATGATCAAATGCTTTGCAATTGCATATGCGACCTAAACTTGTGGTTACAATTTAGCAAATCCAAAACAATGGGTTGACATTTCATCCATTTTATTTTCATTTCCTATTAGGAGTAATGTCACAATTGATAACATTATAACGATTAGTGTTAATCATGCAACCAATGTCAAACAAAACCTTAATGAATGAATTAAAACAAAAATAATAATCACATTCATTTTTAAATGGAATTTGGTTATAATTGGTTAATTCGAAATAAGAGTATTATTTATTGGAAACAATTTGAAACCAAGCAAGAAATGAAAGATTCAAGGTTCATGAAATGGAACAATTATATTAATTAACAAGAAAATTACAAAAGTTATATGCTTTAAATGCTACAATAAAAAGCTATGACTTGTAATAACTAACAATGCTTGAAGGTTCTATGTCCACTCAAAAACCATGAAAGGAGATAATGATAGACCACTCAAAACCATTCCAAAATATATTATCTCCTAACCCTAAAATAGCCGCCACTTAACCCTAACTTAGCCACCACCTAACCTTAGCCACCACCAAACCGTAACCCTAGCCATCACCAAGCCCTGACCTTAGTCATTGCCAAACCCTAAGTAGTTTTCACTTCTAAACCCTAGCCGCCATTATTCAACCTAACATAATTACTACAAGGATGAAACTATTATTCATCCTTTTGATGAATGTTTAACACATTCATCAACATTGGGAATTAGAAATGAATAATATTTTTAACACCCCCACTTTATGAAGTTTCTAATCTGAACATGGTTATCAATTTGTTATGTCATTCTTTTGGTAATGCCTTTGTAAGCACATTCGCCACCATGTCCTCCGTTGAACAATATTTGAAAGTAACTTTGCCATTTTCAACTCATTCTCGAACAAAATGATGTTACACATCAATGTGCTTTGTTTAAGCATGTTGCATGGGATTCTTCGTCAATGATATTGCATCTTAGTTGTCACATCGAATCACCATTGCCTTCTTCTCTTTCATGTACTCTAATTCCTTCATGAGCTTTGTCATCCATATGGCTTCTTTAGTAGCTTGTGTACTTACCATGTATTCGACCTTGGTTGTTGATAGAGTGATTGTGGGTTGTCGTTTGCTACTCCAAGAAATGGTTCCACTTCCCATCATGAATGCAAACCCTATGGTGGATCTTTTATCCTCAAGGTCATCAGCCCAATCCATAAGATCCGACCAAACCTTGGGGTGTTAATCCTTGAAAGCATAATTTGAATTGCAAAGTGCCTTGTAAGTATCAAAAAATGCGCTTGACTGCAATCTAATGTTCTAGGCTTGGATTGGCCATGTGTTGACTCACCACACTAGTTGGGTGCCAAATTCAGTTGAACACACAACATGGCATACATCAAGGATCCCACAGCTTGTTGATAAGGAACCTCCACCACCTCAACATCCTTGTTCTCATTTTTCTTCAACTTTGTCTTGGGATCAAATGGCACTCCAATGGCTTTGCAATCCTCCATACGAAAACATTTGAGAATCTCCTTGAGATATCCAATTTGGTTGATGTAAAACAAACGTTGTGCGCGATCCCTTTCCACTTCCATGCCAAGGAAGAAATGCAAGTCGCCAAGATCTTTCATTTCGAACTTTCAAAAAAATTCTTCCTTTACTTGCAAAAGCTTGTCCTTATTATTGCACACCAAGATGAAATCATCAACGTAGATGACAATGAAAAATCTGACATCTTTGACTTGCACAACGTACATATTAAAATCCACATCACTCCTCACAAACTTGATGTTTTTCAAAAAAACATTTAATTTTTGGTTCGAAGCCCTTGGAGATTGTTTCAACCTGTACAATGACTTGTGAAGCTTACACACAAGATGTTCACCTTCTTGTGTGAATCCTTTGGGTTGTTCCGTGTAGATCTCTTTTTCAAGGTCACCATTGAGAAATGCAATTTTGACGTCCATTTGATGAATCTCCATGTCTTCAATGGCTATTAGTGCAAGGATTCAACGAATTGACACAAAATTTGAAACAGGTGCAAAAGTTTCATTGTAATTGACTCCAAATGTTTGGGTGAAACCTCTTGCCACAAATCTGGCCTTGTAACGTTCAACTTCACCATCAACCCCATGTTTGATTTTGAACACCCATTTGTAAGAAATGGGCTTCCTACCCTTGGGGAATGGCACCAAGGACCAAATGTTGTTGACAACTAGAGGGTTGTATTCCTCTTACATGGCCATCTCCCACTCATTGGCATTTTTGCCATTCAACGCCTCTTCCACGGTTTGAGGTTTTTCTGAAAAAGCTATGGTGGCCTTTTCCACCTCTTTGGTGGCCACCCACTAATCATGGGGCCACTCCTTACGTTGTTTTTGGGGCCTTTGTCTTCGTCCATCTTGTTGTGGTTCATTTAAACCTTCATTTTGTGGTGTAGTAAATTCTTCTTCCGAAGAAAAGTTCGATGTAGATTCATCACCTTCCACATCTTCCGTTAGTCTCTCCTTCAAAGATATAGGATTAGCATCCTTGACAAGTTCATCATCATTCATGATTTCATCCACAACAACATGTTCTACTTGTTTTGAAAGAGGTCTATTATCATGAACACCTTCTATTTCTTTTGTCCCTTCTAGGAACATAACATCTCGATTCTTGATGATCCTTTTGGTTTTTACACACATCAAGCAATATGTTTTGGTCTCTTCACAATACCCTAAAAACACACAAGGCATGGATTTGGACTCTAACTTGCTTATCTTTTCATCAAGAATGTGCGTAAATGCTTTTCAATCGAAAATTTTCAGATGAGATACATCGGGCTTTCTACCAGTCCATGTTTTTTACGAGGTCTTTGACTCTAGAGCTTTAGTTGGGCATCAATTTTTGATGTAAATCGCTGTGTTCATTATTTCGGCCCAAAACTCCAAGTCAAGTCCTTGTGCACGAATCATGCTTCTAATGCACTCCATGATGGTCTTATTGGCTCGTTCCGCAACTCCATTTTGTTGTGGTGTGTAAGGTGCACTTGTTTGTCGATGGATTCCACATTCATGCAAGAAATTGTCAAACTTTTTGGACACAAATTCTCCTTTGTTGTTAGATTGCAAGGTTTTGTTCTTCAAGTTGGTTTGCTCCACCAAGGCCTTGTATGCCTTGAATTTGTCAAACACCTTTCCTTTCATTTTCAAAAGGTAAACATGAGTTTTTTTTAAAAAGTCGTTGATGAAGGTGACAAAGTATCATGCTCCACCATGAGATGCGGTCTTCATCGGTCTGCACACATTACTATGCACAAGTTCCAAAAGTTTAGAAGCCTTAATCGCTTCATCTTTAGGAAAAGATCTCCTTTGATGTTTGCCTTCAATGGAAGCTTCACACACATGGTGCAATGGCACTTCTTTCAAATTCATGCCATTGACCATTTTCTCCAACTTCATAAGGCTCGCCATGTTGAGGTGGCCGAGTATTTGGTGCCAAAGTGTAGTTCTTTCATTGGAAAACTTTGCCACATTCACACTCTCCTTTCGAACATTAACATTGAAAAGATATAAGTTTTTCTCCTTTCATGCTTGTGCCACAATGGTTCCATGGGCATTGTTCACCTTACAACCATCTTTGTCAAACTCCACTACAAAGCCCCCCAAAATGAGTTTGCTAACAAAAATGAAACTTTTTTTCATTTTGGGAACATGAAGAACTTGAGTGATGGTTGTAAACAACATTCTACCTCCAACTTGCATTGTGGCCTTGATGTTCCCTTTGCCAATGGCCTCCAAAATGGTATCATTTCCCATGTACACCTTTCGTGGAACAATGGATTTGTAAGTGGTGAACCATTTTCGTTTGAACGTCATGTGTTGTGTTGCACCAAAATCGATGATCCAATCGTACGCCGTATGATCATTAGCACCCAAGGTGACAACAAACATTTGTTCTCAGTCTTCACAAGCTTGGTTTACCTTTTCTTTCTCATCATTTTTTTTTTCAAACACAATGTTATTTCTCTTGCTTGGTCTGGGCCCATAACCTATTGGAAATAACTTGAAAATAAACAATAAATGCAACAATTAATAATGCTTGAAGGTTTTATGTGCACTCAAAACCCATGAAAGGAGAGAATGATAGACCATTCAAAACCATTCCAATCTATACTATCTTTTAACCCTAAAGTAGCTGCCATTTAACCTTAACCTAGCCGCCACAAAACCGTAACCCTAGCCGTTGCCAAGCCGTAACTTTAGTTGTCGCCAAGCCCTAAGTAGTTTTCACTTCTAAACCTTAGCAACCACTATTCAACCTAACCTAACTACTATAAAGATGAGAATACTATTCATCTTTTTGATGAATGTTTAACACATTCATCAACATTGGGAATTAAAAACAAATAGTATTTCTAACATTATTGTTATTGGAATTTGTTCATCTTTCTTTAACATGTTGGCATTTCATATGAATATGGATTATGTCATGTGATAGTAATCCAACTTACAATCTTTCATTATTTTATTTTATTTTGTATATAATTATGACTTGTTGCCCACTAGCCCTTTTAGTCCTTTCTTTTTACTAAGTCCACATTGTGTTATTTTTTAATGTTTTGATAAATTGCATCCTTCTACTAGGTGAATGAAGGTAATCCCATCAAATGTATGAAAATTGCTTTCAAATGTTTAGATTTGAAGGTTACAAGTTTTAGTCTTGTTTTTTACTCATTCCACATTATGTTATCTTTTAATGTTTTAATTGCAATCTTCTACCAGGTGGCCACCAAGTAATCTCATCAAACATATGATAATTGATTTCAAATATCCAAAATTTTAAGTTATAAGTTTTGGTCCTTTCTTTTTACTAAGTGCACATTGTGTTATCTCTTAATCTTTTATTAAATTGCAACCGTCCACCAGGTGGCCACCAAGTAATCCCATCAAAAATATGAAAATTATTTTCAAATGTTTAAATTTTAAGGTCACAAGTTTTAGTTGTGTTCTTTTATTCATTCCACATTGTGTTATCTTTTAATGTTTTGATGAATTACAACCTTCTAATAAATGACCACCATGTAATCCCATCAAACATATGAGAATTGCGTTCAAATGTTCAAATTTTAAGGTTGCAAGTTTTAGTTCATTAGTTTTATGTTTGGTTTCATTTTGCAAATTTTGAATATTTATGTTAGATTAGCATTATATATTGATGATTTTGTTGTTACATATGTGATTATATTGTGATTGGTATTAACGTATACACTTGAAGTCCTTAAACTTACCCAAATGTAGCACATAAGATTAAAGCGAATAAAAAAATGAAAAAAAAATTGCAAGTTTTATTCAAAATTGTTTAAATCTAATGACCATTAGGTGGCCCTCCTTGCATTCACAATGTTGAATTAAGTCCAAAATTAACATTTTATTTTGAAATGAATTAAATACACGTTATAAACAGTTCCAACATCAAATTTATTTGAAAACATTTAAGTTCAATCTTTTAAATCATCATAAATCTTATCCAATGTTTTTGAAAATTTAAAATAAATATTCATGATGTAGCCAAAGGTTCTTTTTTGTGGTGAATTTTCACCATTTTGCAAACATAAAAAGGGCCATCAACATCAACAAAGGATTTTTAATATTTTAAAAAATATTTTTTAATGAAGAAAATTTCTTTTTTAAAAGAAATTTAAATATGTCAATGAATTTTTCTCTTGAGAAAAAAAAATTGATTAATGTTTCCATGAATTCTCATTTTTTGCATAAGACAATAATTAACTTTATTCTGCAACCTATAGGCGTATTGGCTCCATTTAGTATTAGGTGCTCAGAAAGAGGCCACGCGGCCATCTTTTGCCCTTCACAGAATCTCTATGTG
>Ga0209208_10000318_pt1 | contig 59198 bp, 47 predicted proteins | sample S1TSphfallax_3_FD_187694 | JGI IMG/M metagenome (GOLD analysis project Ga0209208, IMG submission 187694) | Host-associated microbial communities from peat moss isolated from Minnesota, USA - S1T2_Fd - Sphagnum fallax MG (SPAdes) (version 2) | ecosystem: Host-associated > Plants > Peat moss >... | reverse complement strand
TGACGAAGAATTCCAATTGGTCTTACAAGTTTGGAGAATTATACAAGTGGCAATAGGATTACATAATCCAGTTTTTCATGTAAACAACATATATGCACAGAGAGAGAGAGAGAGAGAGAGAGAGAGAGAGAGAGAGAGAGAGAGAGAGAGAGAGAGAGAGAGAGATGTTACTTACTTCATTGTTGTGCAAAAACATTAGTGCCCAAGAGATGGTGGAATGAGGAGATTGTCAAATTGACAAAAGGCACGTGGGTTGGTTGGTTGTTGCAGATGGTACACGATGATCCACCTGGAGGGTTCAGTTGAGAGATCGTACAGATTCTTTCAAGCCAGGGGCCTAAGGGGCCTCCGGGATGTGTGGCCACTACCCACAATCCTTGCATGTAAAATTATTGGTGTATTTGTGACTTTTGAAGCTGTTCTGCTCATCTTTTTGCCGGCTGAAAGATACGTTGGCCCAATATCTCCAGCTGGAAACCGCCCCGTCTACAAGGTTCCTTTCCCTACTCTGGGCTCTGCATGAGATTAGGCATCCCTTTTGCCCATTGCCTCTGGAATGGATAGAATAGTACACACAGGTTTAAAACCCATTCACAACCCATAAGCAGATGAGTGGAGAATATTGCATACCATGGTGAAGAGAGTTAATTTGAGAGCAGTTTTGAGTGCCCAGAGCTTAGTGGTAGGACCATGGAATTTCAGATCCCAGTACTTACACCTGTGTTGGTTTTTGATCTGAAATCTACTGCAGAAGAATGGCTTTGTAGCATACATGGTGACTCTAGCTGTGTACTACTTCCTTTGGAAGTGAGTCCTCTTTCTCCCCACCCTTCCTTCTTCTCTGTGTGTGTGACAATCATGGGTCAAACCAACCCAAGTTCTATCTGAAGAAAACTACTCTCATGTTTCATGTACAAATGTGGGCCATGAATGGTGAGCATCATTAGTGATTTCTTGCTGCAATGATGTAAAGGATATTGTAAGGAAAAAAAATGTGCTCCAAATCTGGAAGCATCTTCTTTAAACACAGAGGTTAATTGGAACTTTTGTTATAGATATTGGATTCTTAGCCTAACAGGTCTGTCTGAATGTTCACATTAAATTAGAGCACTTTCTGTAGAAAAGAATTAAGGTTTTCAGATGTCTTTCTGCCCATTTCTCCCCATTTCTGTCGCCAGAAATTGAACAGCAACAATGCATTAGACAATGGATCAAAGACTAAGATCCCCACAGTGTGAAGGGTCTCTGTGCTGCAATTTACTAAATGTAGATCCTGGGAGATGATGGAAACAGGGAGCACTTATTCAATCCAGGTCTTGTGTATGACAACATAGGCGAGATATTCTCAGTGCTTGTTATTGCAAGCTATGCTGGAGCTCTTTTGCTCTACTGTAAAGTAAGTTGACTCTTTCATTTTCAGCTGTCAAATGTATGATCCACTTATTTACTGTTCAGAGTTCATATTCCTTCATTTACTCACAATTGTGATCATTGCACGGATGTGTACAGGGTCATATGGCACCATCTTCTGAAGATTGGGGATCATCTGGGAACATCCTTGGTGACTTATTCTGGGTAAATTATTTTTGTCCAAAAAGTTTGACTGAAAATTTTGGACATTAACCCACCTTGTATAACATTTTTGCATCACTTATTGTCATGGCCATAGTTGGCAATGTAGTAAGGAGATGGGAATTCGATTCATCTGCCTCCATACTATTCATTGGTGACAACATACACAGCCCGTTTACAACAACACTAAATATGTGGGTGTGGATGGATAGGGAATGGAGTTGTACCCAAGGATTACCAGCCATTTTGATATTAAGGTTTTCCTGAATTGCCGATTTGCTGTAATGGCATGGGCTATGCTTGTTATCAGTTTTGCTATCAAGCAGGTGAATTGCTCATTCTGCGCATTTTTCCCCTCCTGCCTTCTAACTAGCCCACTTGTGATAAGACAACTTACAGCAAACTATGGTTGACAAAGAATCCCTTGTATACTCAAGAAAATGGTCCTGTCCAGTGTGATACTCAAGGGAAGATTACAGACTCAATGTTGGTGACAAGCATACTCATGATGATATACATCACCAAGTTTTTCTGGACAGAATCTCAATTCTACCGTTCAGTTGAGATCGCCCATGATCGTGGTACGGAGAGCACTACCTCATCAAAACTTTTCTTTCTAGACCCCCTGGGCTCATATCCTTCAATTTGGCTTTCTGATACAGTGGTATCTTTGCTTTTGGATTAAGTCTTTTTTCCTCCAATTTTTAGGAAAGCTAACTAGTGAGAAAGATTCATTACCTACCAAGAGAAATTTGCTGACTGATGGGTCAAAAAAGGAGTGAACAGTGGACACCACTGCTGATGATTTGTAGGCACTTGAATGGTTGAGGTTTGCAGCTGGATTTTTGTTTCTTTGGACTTCCTTGGTGTGGATCCCTGCAATCCACTCACTAGTGAATCTGTATCTGGTGTCACATCCAATTCAACTAGGGCGAGGAGTACCAATCTTGACCAACTCCCCAAATTCATAGATTTGAAGAACACATCATAAAATTTGTGCAACAGCTGCAGACTTTAATGAATTTCATGCAAAGGGGGGGAAAAAATGGGATATACTGGAACTTTAATGCTTGAACAGCTTGGACTGTTGTAAAATAGTTTCACACCTTGGATGTCCTGAATGGAGGTGGCAAATGAATGTGGTGTTTAACAGCCAGCACTTGGAATGTTTGGAGCTGGGTTGGCCTGCAACTACATCATTTATGACTGCAATGTGCAACGTCTGCTGTTCATCAACTCCAATGGCAAATGCAGGATTTGGGGGAAGATACCCAGCAAGGTTTGGCATCTGCACAAACATGTAGTGATTTATTTGTCTCTGGGGAACAAGCCATTGTCTCGACTGTAAACTAGCAAGAAAGCAACTCACTGTCTTACCTCCTTTCAAGAGAGGACTGAGCACAAAGTGAAGGAGAAATACTACCTATCACAAAGGATTTCCCACTAACTGTTACTTTGGGGAGGTGATTGGTATTTCCAGATTCAACTCCACTATGTAACAGAGTGGGGAGAGCGCAAACATAGCCTGCTTCTCACAGCTGGCTGGTAGGAAGCCCATATCCTCACATCTCTCAGTGTACATCACGTTTTGCTTCTCTAACCTGTTTCTCTACCAATACACAGACTTTACAGAATGTTAATTTGTCTGCAAGCAAGAAAAAAGGCATCCATCTTTTCATCAAGCAGAAGACTTTCGCTACACAATCTTGCACTGCTTTTCTCATCAGCTCTGGGGGGATGATGACAGGTGGAGTGTAGCTCGGCATTTTCACCTTGCCCCAGAAATTGGTCTTGCCATCTGCTGGTCCCTGCCTGTTCTCTTCAAACATGTGCGCAGTCTAAACAATTTCCCCTTCTTTGTCTTGCTGACTTTTCTGGGCCAAATTCAACTGTCAAACCTCAATTTTCGTAGTCCAAGGAATACTTGTTGCATACTGAACGTCCTTCTGCTAAACAACTGTCAATTCTCAACTTTCATAGTCCAAGGTTTACTTAAGAGTTCAAGGTACCTATTGCAACGGAAAGTCTTTCTGCTAAACAACTGAAAATTGGCTGCAGGCAATGCCTTACTTTTATGCACTTTTCGTAACAGCTACATTGGTTGATCGTGCAAACCGTGATGACAAACGTTTAAAACAGAAATACCACAAGTTCTGGGAGGCACATTGCAAGCGTGTGCGCTACAAGATTATCCCCCTTCTTTACTGAGTCAAAAAGAGCAAAGTTAAATTATGCTCAGGACCTATGTACAAGACAGAAGGGTTGTAGGTTTTTCACACCAGTTATTGCACAACTTCAAATGAGGAGGCTCCAGAAGAGTCGGGGCAAAATGTCTACCTTCCAATAGTCTTTTGGTAGGGAGGGGAAGGTGAGGGAAGGAAGGAGGAAGAGTCACAGGGGTAGATGGAGTTTTTCGGAAGATTCTATGATTCTGTTCACAGCAATTTTGCTGGCAGAAAAATGGTGAGAGAGAGAGAGAGAGATACCACAGTAGTGCACAAGCTGACTACCATGTGTTGATTTACTTCAGAATTGTTTTAACTAGATCTTCTGACATAACTCCTATGCACTTTGTGATTTATGACACAGTTTGGATTTTCCATTGCACTTCCGTGTTATGTTTCTCTTCTCAACACGCATACTGCTTGCTGCCTCCTCTCCTCCAAGCTCTTAATTCCCCATTCTAATCCCTATCCCTCTGAAAAGATTGTTCGCATGCACAGCCTTTTGTTGCCATCCCATAGCACACACCTCCAGTCAGATGCATACATGACAAGTCAACCACAGGGATGACTCGGCCAGCATTGTCCAGTGACCATTTTACAGCATCATAGATGCCAACAAGATGGGGCAAATCAAGTGTGAAGAATGTACCCACCCAGTATGTGCAGGACTCATTATTGGCAAGAAATGAGAAACAAATCCAGTGCGGGAGGACATCCCAGCCGATCATGCTGCAATCCTGCAGCTATCAGTTCTTACTGTGGAGCTGTTGAGATCACTTATCATCCCCGTTCAATGATCTTCAAGGGGGGTCTGCTCAGTTGGTCTACCCATCAACAGATCCATTCTAACTGTACAATAGCCTTTTGTATCCGGGAATCATTATCTTCCCAGAGAGACTAGTTGACTCTTTTAAAACTTCCATTCCAGCCCTCATGTTTTTGAGCTACTAGCACCAGGAGGTGAGTTTCAGTGAACTCAAATTGCTGAGTTTTAAGAATCCTTGTTTGGCTAGAGGCTGATTGCAGACTCATAACATGGGGCCAGAATCACTAAAGAGAAAATCTGTTTATGACCTTACTTAGTCACAAAAGAGCCAAATGCCCCTTTCACTAATGCACGCCCCTGCAAACCTTCAGCCTGAACCTGGGGTGAAGTGGATTTTAAAGCTTCCCTCATACTTGTCTCTGTTGCTGCCTCCTCATCATCTACTCCACTAAGACCCACACTGGGCTCTTCATTGCTGTCAACTAATTTGGCACCATCCAGAGATTGAGAGTGAAGGTCATGTATGGTACATGGCTGTTTACAATCAGATCCCTGCTCCAAATTTGAATCATCACAAGGAGCTCTTTCCAATCCTGAACATTCACATGCAGCATTACTGCCACCAAGTCTAAACCTGGCTTTTTGTGTCTCTTGAGTTTGTCCTTCAGTCACAGACGATCTGTCCAAGAATGCATTGACTGACTTCTGCATGGATGGTTGTTGCAAAGGGAATGAGAAGTCTCTGTCATCCAATGATGAGGATCCTAACTCATCATTCTTGCCCTCAAAACTACCAACACCTAATTTGTCCCATATCTTGTTGGCACGTTTGCCACTGCGCAATTCCCCACTGCCTCTGCGCTGCAATTTACCAGGCAGCTTAGCTACATCTGTTTCTTCCCCACTTTCGTGCCCTCGCAACTCAAGTTGAGTGGCAGCTGTTCCTCCATCTCCTTCTCCATCATAACACATGATGAATTTAGCTGCTGAAGCAGTCCTCATCAATGGCCCCCCCACTCTAGTCCATGACAGCTGATCCATGTTATCATCACTGTCACTGCCATCATGGTTGACACGCACAGGCCTGAGCTTCCTCAATGAGGGCCCACCCCAAGGACCTCCCAGCTGTAATGCTGCTTCAATACCTTCTTCCTCCAGAGAGCCCCAGGAACTTTCTCGTGCCATATTGTTCCATGATGGAATTCGTTTGGTGGCTGATGAGAATCGCCCTATGCCCCCATGAGACTGTGCAGTGCTATTGCGCTCTGCCTGTCGCTGTATCTTGCGGCGGCAATTTAGTTCAGAAACACACTCATCCAGCATTAGTTCAATGCCACAGTTGGCCTGTATGGCTGACAGCTTGGCCCATGTGCAGCGTCGTCCTTGCATCACTGCCTTCCGCAGGTCTGTTGGTGTTGGATTCGTAATGATCTTAGCAAACTGCTCAAAAGCATTCCCCGATGTTATCAATGTAGCAAGTAAAAACAAAGAAAAAACAGAAACTCTACTGGTAACTGCTTAAAGTTGACCAAGATGCCTTGACGGAAGCAGATAGTGATCTGTAACCATGTAACTGTTCCAATTCAGACAACATTCCATAAAGCATGCTCTGCTCATTTTGTGGCTCATATAGATATGATGCAGTTCCCTGAATGCTTAACATCACAGATAATCCTACCAAGAAGTCCAAGCTCCTTGCGTGTGACAAGAACCGGTCATCTGGCCACCACTTAGCTCAAGCTGAAAATGCAGACCAATCAGAGATTCTGGAATATTGGATAAATGGACAATTTGCCGACTGGCTGAATTTGTTTCCTACTAACATATGCTGGTCGGATCACAAATCACTTTCCTCATGCTCACAATTCATCACAAGCAAAGTGCTCTTTACCTGGGCAAATGTTGCAGGCATGACAATGGTGACGTCACCTTCCCAGTCTTGTGCAAACAGCTTCGCAAGCCCAAACGCTGAAAAACCCATTTCCAGCACCTGCTTGCAACGATGTTTCACCTCCATCTCTAACACATGTGCCAACTGCAATGCCCATTCCAAATCGTCATAATCATGAACACTTGCTACCACACTCTCACAAAGGAGAATAAGGCCACAGGTCTCTTTTGCCTTTCTAGCTGGAGGGTTTTGCTCCTTCAAGCTTGAATGGCTTTTTGCCAAGGAAAGGATTCACACATAGGGATGATACCACTAGCTCACCTTCCCAGCAAAATCTCCTCCATAAGCTCGAACAATTTCTTTGAATCGCAGAAGGGGTGCAATGTGTGGGTTTGCTTGACTGACGATGAAATGGTTAACATTGAACAACTCCTTCAGCTGCATCATCGGCAGGTCACTTTCTAAAGTTCCATCACGCCACTGTCGCTTCCCTATCCCCTTCTCCTCTGGGCCCACCTGTGGCATCATGACATTGTCAGGAAAGCACAGCTATGCCACCCTAGAAAACAACACAAATGTGTCATCAACAGATATCAAATCCAGTATTGAGGTCATTGGAGTGAACCTGTGCAGGTGTGTGATAGGGAACAAGGCGGCCACTCCGGTCTTTTGCCATCAGCTCTTGGGCTTCAAAAAGACCTGGAAATGCACAGGATGCAGTAACAGCACTCCAAATGACCACATGTGGAGATGTGAGATAGTTCAAGCACCTTGGAGGCTCAAGTCTCCGGGGTGAGCACACAGAAATCCCAAGGACACGACCTGAGAGATCATACGCCTCTTGGAATGTCAAATCCCCAATCAATTGCCTCATCTTCCTTTGCAGCGCCCCTATTTCATGCATGGCACCTTTTGTTAACAACCTGTGTGCTGTTGCAAAGATGCTGCCCATATTTTCAAAAAAATGCATTGGAGGCATGGGATCATCAAAGAAGCTCTGAAGTTCCGACCATGTCCGTGTGGCTGCAAAAGAACAGATGATGGAGCCAACGCTGGCGCCTGCTACTACCCGAGGCAAAAGGCGGTGCTCTATCAGAGTCCTCACCACCCCAAGATGAAAAGATCCTAGTGCAGCTCCACCACTCAGAAGTAATGCAGTGCGTCCAAATCCATGCCTTGTTTCATGGATGAAGGCAATCTTTTCCTCTAGTGTGCAGCTCTCTGAATCAGTCTCACAGACTGCACGCAGGTGGTATCTGACAACAACCAAACCTAAAAAGATCAACAGATCTCAAATGGAACCGTGGAAAAAATCCAACACAGATAGAAAATTAACAACATAAACCCACATAAATTTGGAAGAATTTTTCCTTGATGTGTTGTTAATTCTGGAAAACTCTTTGGAAACTGATGTCGTTTCCTTTTCAAAGTGAAACCTAAAGCCCTGACCAGGGTTATACCAGAGAACACGCTTGAGAAGAAGGGAGGGAGGGAGGGAGAGAGGGAGAGAGCCCGGTTACCTGACTTCATTGATGTACTCTTGGATGAGGCGGGGCGTTTGGAGGCGACCTTTGTGCAGCTCAGGGTTGCACATGTTGCCCAAGTTGCGCACTAGATCGGCGCGAATGCAGAAAAGGATATCCTCAACGCTGCCTTCCAGACGTCGCAAACGAAGCTCATTAAGCTTGGCCCGCACCAGATCTTCGTCATACAGGTCCGAATCCTTTCGCCGGCCTTTATCCTTATCCAGCATTCTGGCCGCATGCGCCCACTCCTCGTAAGTGAGAGCTGATTTCATCAAATTGGACCAAAACTTGCGGCGGTAAGCCCGCTCCATCTTCTGCGACTGCATCTTGGCCCTCCCTAGCAGGACAGTGGCCGCCACCGCCGCGATGAGCAACACGCTGGGGTTGCGAGGATTGAGCCATGCGAACACACCCGCGAACCAAAACCCTAACAAACGCTTCCAAACCCGCACCACACGCAACACTTTCGCCCACAACACTACTCGCCCTTCTCTCACCCATCCACAAAACAGCAACTTCAAGGCCAACACTCTGCCCAGCACCGTGGACGGCCCGATCGACAAAACCGTCAACACAGCATCATCACTAGACTCCATTTCACACACTCGTACTAACCCCCACCCGCCAGCCCACGCGCCCACCCGCCCGCTCTATTCAAACATGGCCACAATCCATTTCCACAAAACCAAGAAAACCCGTCAAATCTGGCACGCAAAATGCATCCGCTCGTTGTTGCTTCTTCCCACTTTCTCACGCGGATTGCAGTGTACAACAACGAACGAGAGCAAAAAAATCCTTAGCTTAGCTTGTGGTGCAAAACTCATCGCCCCGCCCAAAACGCTTCTTCCCTTCCTCGCTCGCGGGAACCGCACGCAATCAACAATCCAAAGCTCCTCCTCGAGTCCACCTCCTTCTCCTCCTCCTCCTCCGCAGCTCCTTTCCACCACTAACTCCCTAAATTAGCATGTCTGATCCCAAACTTAATCCCAAAGTTCCTAAATAGCATCTGGAATCCGCAAGATAATCCCCAAGTTAATCCAATTCTCCACAATTCTCGCACTTTCACAAGCAACAAAGAAGTGCGGAATTTCAAGTTACAGAACTTTTCAAACACATTTTCAGTCGCCTCCCTCTCCAAAATGTCCATTTAAATTAGAACTGAACTTTCCACCTGTCCATGGTAAAGCCCCAAGCGAGTGGGCCTGAACCCAATAAGGGGCTGCATGATGAGATAGAGCCAAGGCGGGCCCAATCCCATGCCAAGGCCTTTACCAAGTGTAAAAAACCCCTTACCAAGTTAATAAAATTTCCTTACTTTGCAGATACCACTGAAAAAGGCCATAAGGGGGTGAAAGGAGAGGGGATAGGGGGTGAAAGAGATGGTGACTTTACAGATAATTTTAATGTGAGAAAAGGCTTCAATTTGAGAGATGAGTGTTCTTTAAAGTGAAAAAAACACCTGCATCTTGACTGAGGGAAAATCGGGCTTTCACGCAACTTCGACATACAGGGAAATGAAATTGGACCAGGTTTTTACATGTACGGTAAAGCCTTAGGGTGGGGACATTCTCAAAATAAGGGGCTTAGGACCAGGTGATAGCCAAGTCTGTCTCCACATTTTGGGAATGTCCCGCCCCCATGGGCTTTATTTATTGTAAAGCAGGAGACAAAATTTATCATGAACCATACCTATGTAAATCATGAGGTTTATGAATGGGAGGGTTCTTAGGTCTACTCCTCAATAATGGGAGGGTTTTTACACGTATATAAGTAGGCATAATTTTCCCTCCCAACCTTGAGGAGGAGGCATAATATCCCTCCCAATTTCTAGTGGGGAAATTTATGGGTTTAAGGTGCGCTCCAACATACACTTACAAATTTTCTCTGAGTGTTTACACTGGAAGATGAATGTCCTTTTGAAATAGGAGTGAACCTTTCATTGGTGGAACACCCTAAACTTGATCAGAAAAAGGAGCTTCCACTTTTGTAAAGACCTTTTCCATTTTATTCTCTAGAATGTTTTACTGCATAACTTAGCACGTGCACATGATAAGTGTTTCACATACAGTTTTTTTGCTGGTTTGATCGATGTCCATAAGTATTTGAATGTGAAAGTGCTTCAATGAAGCGCAATGGTTAAATATATTTCATACAGCCAAATGACCGAAAGAAATATTGTTTTATAGCAAATGAAGGTGAGGCACAATCAAGTGCTCAAAAGAACACATATCAATTCTATGTAAATTCCACTTCGGGCACCAAGAAGATATTAGGTTTCAAACAAACAGTGTTGTGCATTTATGTAATTTAGGACTTACACTCCATGTAAGTGAAAATACCATAATAAAATTTATTTACATTTATGTTAAGTGTGTAAGGTTTATGTTTGTTTATGTAAGAATAAATGTAGAACATGGGCCATGTTAGTGTATGTGTAAAATCATGTATGTCATGTAAAAATATGTAAGTAAATGTGAAACAATTACACTTATATGTATGTCAAAAGTTTGCTTGCATCTATGCACAATTACTTTGCCCACACTCCCAAGTGCCATCTTGAGGCAAGTAAGCTGGCTAAACTCCTTGAGTGCAAAGGCAATAAGGTTCTCAAAAACATCGAGACACATTGGATTTCAATGTTATCCCTTTCCAAAAGAATCTTTAGTGAATACAAAAGTTTGGTTGTAAAAATGGTTGAGGACAGTGTAACTATAGACATTGCCTAAACCAATTATGAACTCTTGTGTAATCTCGAAACGTTGCTAGGTTTTTTTTACATCATTCTTTTGTTGGAGTTGGTGTAGGGTTTGTCAAATTTTGCCCAATGCCAATAGACCTCCATTTGTGACTTTATCTTTATTTTGAAGTTTTGTGAAATAGATATTTTCACAATGTATTGTGAAGCTAGGAAAAGGGTTTTTTCACAGCATTTGAATTGTTTCCAAGATCTTTGTGAACACGTCCACAAACACTTGTGCTTGACATGGTGGAAAGAGCTTGACACATGCATTGAATATGCCACCTTTTTTTGCAAAGGCAAATTTTATATGTTACATACCCATGATTTGATTACTAAAGAAGCAATGGGCCTCGTAACCAAACAAGTTCAAGTTGATTGTGTGGAATCCATGAAGTGGTAGTGTTATGAAGTTACTACAAATTTCATCTTTGAATTAGAAAAGAGGTTTCCAACACAAGACTTGTTAAATGCCACTAGGGTGATCTACGCGTTGTAGTGGTTAAAACAACATTCTCAAGTCACCTAACTATTATCCAAACTCATTTTGGTCACCCTAAGGCATGGGGGACTACTATGGTTGGTGGGCTATTGCTAAACCCAATCATTCTTGATGAACAATCAATCATTTTTTTCAAATTGATAGTGCAAAACCATGCTCAATTTGCCATGCTACCTCCCCATGATTGTAATCTAATTATTGTTCATGGGAAAGGCTTGGGTTTAGTGTGATTCTAAACCATTGTCTATCAAAGTGGTTTAAGTTGGCCAAGTTATGTATGGTGATGTTGTTGGGCAAAGTGGAAAACGAATGCATTTCTTCCAACCTAGCCTTCATCAAAACAAAGCTTTAAAATTACCTTACTACACATTTTATCACAACCCTAACCTTGGGCTTGCGACCAAGGCAAAGGCTTGTAAAGGTGTGGGCTAAGAAAGAACCTAGGGAATCACATTTCATGTTCCCGGGAGGCTAGGAGAGTGTGAAGGGATGAACCTCCACACTCCCAAGTGAGTTCCCACTTTGGGAGTTGGAGTCTCGATGGACTTCCAAATTTTTAGAGAACAATTACAAGGGGTCAAAACCCATTGGATTGAAGAGTTCCTTATATCATTAAAAAGCTCTTGGAAATTAAATGTCTAAAATGGGCTTGCACGATTCATTTGAATAATTAAAACACAAAGTTATGGTCAAAAGAAAGGCCAAGGGTCAAATGGGCAATTTGACCCCACTAAAAGTTGGGAATCGCCCTAACTTTCTTGCATGCAAATGGCGTGACACATACCGTTGGAAAGCCCTCAACGAAGGCTACAACTTTGCTTTAAACTTCACCTCAATTGGAGGTCTACACACAAAGTTATGGGCCCCTAAAGTTGCAAGAGAAGTGGGAGTCCCCAGACAAAATGACATTTGGGTGCTGGTCCCATGGCTAGGCATTGAATATACTATAAAAGGGAAGGTGGTGGCTTCCCCCAAGTTCGGGTTGTGGTGAGTCTTGTGAATTTGTGTTTGCCCATGGTTCATCCGTGCACCAAAAGTGCTCCAACTCCGCATTAACCAACTTGTTGTTTGGTTTGTGTAGGTCTTTGTGAATAATTGACCTGCTTGTCGCTTGTCCTAATCCCATCTCGGAGCTCCAACACACCCTTCAACCCCCCAAATGCTGCAAGCTAAAGAACATGCCCCGACTTCTTCTCCTTCTGTTGTCTTCACATTTGGATTTGTAGTTGAATCCATCAAAGGAGCTTAGGGGTGCATCACTAGGTGTGGTGTAACTTAACATTAGATTATGGCCTAGTGTATGCACCACATAAGTTGCTTAGTTATAAGCCTAAAGTAAATGGCTTAGGCTACAACTAAGCTAAGGTAGATTAATTTAAGGTTAAAGTTTAGTTAAGCCACCCAAACATAAGGCTAGGCCATGGTAGATTAATGATGATCCATGGTGTAGCCTATGTGGAACATGGCATGGCCTAGATCTAGGCCTAACTAAGTGGGCCATGTGGCATATTTGGTTTAGGCGTAGGTACCACCTTGTCTAGCCCTAGGCTTAATGTAGGTGCCACATAACTTACATTAGTTAGTAGGCTAAACTAGGTATTAAATTAGATTAATAGTTAATAAACTAGGTTAGGTTTAAGTAGGTATGTAGTTGCTAATAAGTAGTAATTATATGACTAATTGCAACTAGATTGTGATTGGGTTACAACTAAGTTACAATTAAAATGTTTATCCCATATTGTTTATTTTCCATTTCTAATTTTAAAACTATATAACAAGGTTCACAAAAAACTTTGAAAAAACATACAAAACATGAAAATGGAATAGCCATTTGGGATGAGCCAATTGAAGAAGTTTAACCTTTAAGGCTAAACCTAAAATGAAATAAATGTTTTTAACTAGGTGCCACATAGTGTAGGTCTAGGATTAACCTAGATGGCATATGGCCTAGTTCTAAACATAACCTATAAGGTACCATATGGTCTAAGTCTAAGTCTAGCCTAGGGGCCACATAGGTTACTGGGGTGTAACTTAACTAAAATGTCATGTAGCCTAACTTAAGGGGCCTATGTCTAAGCCTAGCTTTACCTAATTGGCCTATGTTTAAGTGCAATGTGGTTTAACCTAGCCTTATGTTTAAATGACCTAGCTTAATCATCACATGATGTAACATGTGGATGTGCCATCAATCATTGAACTATTGGTTGAACTTTATGTCTAGTTTAGTTGTAACATAATCAAACTTATAATTCAAGATTCGATGACATCATGAAAACATTAACAAATGAAGTTCATCCACTAGTGCTTTACACCAAAGTTGTACCTTACATGTAAAACACGCAAAGGAAATGCTTGATGTATTTGGAGGGTATTTTATATCCACGAATATCCTTCCAAGAAAAGAGGAAGGATAATATGCATATATGCATATTCTAAGGTAATCAAAATCTATTATACATCAAAGATCAAATGAGTGGTTGCAAGCTAAGGTGGCTCACATTTGGCATTGTAAAACATTCTATATGAATCCATTTTAAATCTTAAAATTGTTATTTCATCAATTAAATGAAAATTATGTGATGATCAATGAACTAATAAATTTCATATGAACAAAAGTCTAACTAGACACATGTTTGACATACGTGTTAGAAAAAAATATCAATCCAAAAAACAATAATCAAAGTAAGGATTTTTGAAAATAAGATTAAAATATAAGTCCATAATTATTTGTCAGTTAAATTATTTGTGTTTTTGTTGCTTTGTTTGGAATTCATATTTGTCTTTCTATCTTATATAAAATATTGAGTCCATGTAAGATGTTTTCAAAATTCAACTTCAAAATTTCATTATTATATGCTTGACATATATTTATTGAATTTAATTATTATGTATGAATTCTTATCAAGTGGACAATCATAATTCAATAATTGATTATTGATGATTTTATCATACATTTAAAAGGAGTCTATTACAATACAAAAAGTGATCCACCTTAACTTACATATACATTTCAAGAAAAACTTGCATATACATTTTAATAAAAAGGGGAGGACGGGTATCAATTTCATGATCAAAGTATTATCCCTAATTATTAATTTACTCAAATATTTTTTGATAATAAACACCAAATTGCATAAAGGTCAATTCTCAATACCCACCTTGAAAATCACCAGTTATATTACATAAGCAGAATAGGTTATATGTTTTTCTTAATTTTGTAATTTTTTTTGTTTTCATGTTTTTCTATCATGAACATGTGTAGGGTTTTAGGATTGATAACCTACCCACTAAAAGTTTGAAAATTCAATAACCAACAGGTAGGTCATCAACTCAAATTATCAAAAATGAAATCAATAATTGATTAATAGGTTATCAATAACTGAGTTGATAACTGAGTATTTTCTCAATAGCTGGCCATCAAAAAAAAATCAATAATCAGTTAGTAGAGTATCAATAATTGGGTTGATAATTGGTTTGTTGATAATTGGTAGGCAAGGATATTGTGTTTGGATTCATTATAGAGTATAGTAGCTTAAGGGATTTTGGCCCCTAGGCAATAGGTCTATTTTTACATAAGGTTTTTGTAAAGATGATATTTTGGCTTGTGTTGAAACTTGAGATCAGTTGCAGAGTTATAATATCTGGAAGCATTTTGGTTTTGTTGAGAGGAATTTTTTGAAGATTATATTTTTGCATGGTGAAATATTTGAGTTTCCAGTAATTCTTCTTTTGCCTTGAGATTACTTTTTAATGTAACTGGCAAGGCCCACAGTGTGACACACCCCTTGTTTTCTTAATAACTGGCCAACACTGGTGTATACCCTGGCTACTACAGAGTCTGATGTCAGAAGAATCCTTTTCCCCCAGAAAAGAAGTAAAATGTAGGAATGAAAAGCAAAGGGATTAGAAGAGTCAAGAAAACAAACTCAAAAGCATCTAATTACTACAAGAATCCAAGGACTATGCCCTCAACAAATTTGAGTTAGATTTGCTCTTCTCATTTCACACCGAACCACAGCTTCCAAGTTTGACAAGCGATGATCCAAATCCTATCAAATCTTAAGAAAATTATCAAGTTTGTACAAACATTTGCATAGTTCTAAGACTGAACAGACTAAAACAAAAATAAACCCAGACTCAGCATCTGGTTTGCCAAGGGTGGTGTGGGAACCATGGAGTACAATTATGCAAAGGTGACAATGTTCACCATATTCAAGGGTGGTAATCAAGACCAGAACCATATTGCCATGCTTCTAAACGACGTCTCCATCCATACTGCTTCTTCTCTGGTAAACTCTTTATCCATGATCTGCAATTTCACAAGTATGAATGTATGCTTCTTCAGTACACATTTTCAGTACAACTTTAAATAGAATGAATCAATGATGATTTATCTGTCCATCAAAGTCATATAGAGTTAGAAAAGTAGCAAAAATACAGAGCACATATGCTGAAAAAAGTGATATGGTAATTTTGTGACGTACGAAAGAAATCGAGCGGCAGCTAACCAAAGTATGGTGTACGTTGCCAGTGCTATAAAGTGGCGTACCCAGTCAAACAGTGGAAAAATGCCCACCTAGAAACATAGTAGAAAACATTAGCACAGGGAGAAAAACTTACCCTGCTCAGAATAAAACCTATGCTACCACTTCACTGTTTAATACCATTTGTTTCTTTGCATGTGATGAAAAATGATCAAAAAAATGTGAAATGGGTTTTGAAGGAAACCAGATTCAGAGCACAATCCAATTCCCACATTTCCCAACATGTGAAATCTAACCTGTCGTAATATCTGCGGTATGAAAAGTGGTTTCGTCAGCATAATGGTAGTCAACAACTGTACTTGTGGTCCAAATTGGACAACATCCTGTTTACATGAACAGTTTGAGCATCATCAGTTATCCAATTGTGATAGTCATTAACATGGGAAAAATGACTATCAAGCAGCTGTTTAGACTGAGTGCTTGTAAACGAAGCGATAAAAAATACCTGAAGAAAGGGCCTTAAAACTGGATCTCCAAGCCTCTGTACACACCCCAAAAAATGTTTCTTAGGATCAAATTTTTTTTGGAGTGACGGCTTCATTCCTAATACTAGCAGTGATTCCTCCTGGAGTGGATGCTGGCTAAGTAAAGTACTAACTCTAGCAGATATGGTTGCTCTGTAAAACAAGCCAACAACGAGCTATGGGTCTGCAGTACAGATGGTGAGGAACAAGCTTAAATTCACCTGCATACACTGAAAGTTGACTGAAAGGAGTGTATTGATGAAATGGGGCGATGACTTTATATCAAGTCGTACAGACATAGCTCTCTGGTACATCCAAACAGCACTCAAATTTGGCTGCACAAACAGAACAACAAAACATCTGGCGTGAATAGTAGTAACCTGGATCATTCTCCCACCCGTACCAGTTCATGGTTTACTAGCTTGCTGATGAAACTTTGTATCTGTTTTTATTATCTGCCCAGAACAGCTTGTCACTCTCTGAAATTGGAGGTTTTTCCTCATATTTCCTTCTCTCAATGGAGGCATCAGTTCTTAGGCTCAATTCAATATGCCATTTCAAGCATGGGTCGATCCAAGCAAACCCACCAAATAAGGGTTAAGAAGAGCTAAACTCCTTCTGTCCAGCATATCCGCCTCCAATGCCTCTGCAACTCCTGCAAGCACTCTCACTATGTCAGTAACAATTATGACTTAGAACACTGGGACCTACCACTGTAACCACAAGTCATGAAGAAGAGAAAGGGGTTCTAAATGGATCAGATCACCATTGGAGAGGCGGCCTAGGTGCCGTATGATAGCTCCAAATCCACCGAAAGAAATTGGGGACTGAATGCCACTCGCATCACCCACCTGCAACCACCATCCTTGATTTACTGAGATCATGACACCATGCTTACTGATTATGCCACGACCACAAAATCATTACCAATTAATGTTAAATTGTGCTGGACAATTGAGAAAGTAAAGCACCTGCAAAACTCGATCAAATGCAGCAGGCAATGGGCTGCATAAAACAAAACCAGGAATCATTACAACGTTGAAGAACTGATAGTTGTCACTGCTGGAGTCATTCTCATTATTTCTCCACATTTAGGATGCTCTTAGACACCAGCTTAAAATGATAAACACATGAGCTCCAAATCATGAGAATCCACTTGGTTCAGCATCCAGAAAGAGCAAAACCAGACCTGGATCGGTAGGTTGGGAAACACCCAAACAGCACCCGCAATACCTTCAAGTCTTCCAACTTGATTCCCTGTTGAACAAAGTCATGCCTATCAGGATCAACAAAACTGTGCAATCTGTGCATCAGAATACAATTCCTGGAATATGCCTCGACACACATGATGGAGCAAGAAGATAAATCTGAATACCCATACAGCCCCCTTCAACTGTATGAACTTTTCTGGGAATAACATTGAACCTGCTTCACAAGGAGTGAGGTGACAAAGAAAAATACTAAAACAGCTGCTGAAATTTTTGATGAACCTGAAGGTTACTTGAATATTGCCTAAGAATGAGAGCAAGCAAACCTGATACAAAGGCATAAGATTCCAGTAGTCCTCAAGCATTTGTTCAAGGGATGGTCGACTTGGTGTTGCATCCAAATATGTAAACATGTATGTTGTTCGATCTCTGGGTCCTGAGCCTGCTGGGAATGCCTGCATCATCAACTCATAACAATTCTTCTTAACCACATGTCCAAACTTTATCTACCATGGGAATTGTGACCTTTCCAATCCATTCGCTCCACCAGTTATGACCTAAAAAGTTTCAATGGATTTCTTCTGATCAGGCAGCAGTCCAAATGTCTAACATGGTATACTAGGATGCCATGAAGATCAACAACAGTTTACCTCAATTTCTAATGATATTGCAATGGCAATCACAGAAGAAAAGAATACCTCCCAGAAGTATTGTGTTTTGGATGCACCAACTTTGGTAACAGGTGTGTGGGTGTAGATCAGGTCACTGGCAGTATTATTCACAAAGCCACGAGCACAAGTGCCTACAACCAAGCATACTCCATCAGGACGCTCTCCCCACCGAATCTGCTTCCCATCCGTCCCCCACCCTGCAGCATTCAAATTTCAAGTCCCAACCACATTTTGACTTGTGATGCAGTCTCACAATAGGCATGGACCATATTTCAATTGTAGCCTAGAATTTAAGATTATGGAAGTCCTGTCAAAACAAGGAGAAAGATGGGGCAAGAATTCATGGAAGGTTGTTGACATTAACCTGGCGCACTATGGGAGATGCATTCCCCATCACGTCAACAACAAGTTGAGATACCAGGGATGTTCCATCATCTAATGATACCACCTGGAGTGAAATTGAGTCTGTTCATCATGTCACATCAGGACAAGGAAATTCCAGAAAACTCACTGAAGGACCAGTAGAAAAAGAAAACATTGTTGATTGATTCTCATTTGGTCAACTCTCTCTACACACAACAGCAGACTGGCAAAAGCTGCAAATTATGAGCAGCACTGAAGGAGATTTCTTACTGCTCCATTGTCAAAGACATCCACTTTAGAGAGGCCTCTGTATTCAAACAGCACACCTCCAGCCTTCAAAAACCGGCTCTTGCTAATGTTGATGAGCTTTGCAGGTCTGCAATGCAATTTGTCAACACAGACCCAGTTAGAGATAGCTGCTCTCTGATGATTCAGAAGAGATTGCCACTGGTCACAATGGCATTGAAGAATCATCAGACTGATGAGCTAATTTTGAATATAATTCCAACATTGTGCAGCTTTGGTTTGACTAGGTGCACAGATGAGAAGCATGCTATAACACTGCATGGAAAAGAAAGTTGTCCACATGTGGAAAAGATTCTTCAGCATGCCTAGCGGAGTAGTACACAGAGGTTAGCAGAAGGACTCACGAAACACCAAGGTTTAAGATGTCTGTCACCCAGATTTCTGTACCTCCTTCGAATGCAACTCGACTCTGCACCAAGATTTGATGGGGTGCCAAAAAAAGAAACCACAAACCCAGAAAAAACTGAGAAGCTGTAGATTTCCAGAAAATCCAGGCTATGTCAATTGCCATAAACCAGCACACTAACTTGGAAATTGGCAACCACATTAGTTGACAAACTGAGAGAGACTGACATCCATTTCAATGGAACTGTTCATTGATGTCAGGTGAACCTGTACTTCCCAAACATCACTGGAGCCAACAAATGTCAATTCTTGATGGTTACAGAACACATGCAAAGCAACAGAATTAGAAGAGACTTACAGGATTGAACTCAATTGAGATCACTTGGTCAACTTCATCCTCTGTTATGACACCTGCCTTGACCAGCTCCTGCAGTTCCTTCCTCGAAACATTCCAATCTTGCTCCCGCTGACAATATCCAGAAAACACCAGGCAGGTCCCCTAATTTCAATCTCCATGGATATTAACCCTTACCCTTATCCTTATAAGGACGAAAATGACACTTTGCAACAAATGTTTGCTGCTGACAATACAAAATTCTTGGCTGGGTCTGTGTGAGGCAGGAGCAATTGAATATATTAACTATGACTTGCCGAAGAAGATACACATCAATGAATGAATGAATGAGAGAAACGGCATGCATGCATACCCCTCGAAGTGGTCCCTTCTCAATAAGAGCCACCTTGAATCCTCGAAGTGCAAGAGTTGTGGCAAGAAAAACACCCAACGTGCCTCCACAGACCACCATATCAAACACTGGTTCTTCAAGGGTGGTAGTCTTTGCTGCATTCAGCCATGAGCCTTGATGCCGCTGCACTACCTCTGGTGCTGGCCCTGTCACTATTGCCAGAAAGAAAAAAGGGGAGAAGAAATTGAAGCTCCGATTTTCCACAACTCTAGTGTAATGACACATTTCTTTTTCTCCCTCATGATATGCATCTGGGGTTTTGTGCACATCCAGCATTCAAGGTTTCTTGAACACAAACACCTGAGCAAATGTTTCAGAAACAGGGAGGGGGTCATATGTAGCAGGCTTACCAGGCTTCATGGATCGCATCCGAAGCCATTGCTCGTCCATGCGCTTGAGGGCTTGATATGACGATGATCCTCCAGCACCACCTGCCTCGTTTTCGCTGGATATGCCCTCCATAATTCTCTGTACCAACAACGGACAAGAATCTGAACAGCACTGTAGTAGTTGATGAGACCACAAGCGAGCAAGGTGGTGTGCAACAAACAACATTCTGAGGAGGAGAACATTCTTGGCTCCAAGAGTGAAGTCTATCCAAAAGTCTCTTGTCCCCGTGCTCTTCGATCAATTTGCGAATTTGCAAAACAAAGTGAGAAACAATACGCCCCCCCCTCCCCCCCCAAACACAGTGGCTCTCGTGCTCACCTGGGTTCGCGTCTTGGGACTGGTCCGCCTGTGAGGACTCGTGGTCGTGGGCATGGCAACCGGAGGCGGCGCAGAACAGCGCACTTGGATTCCAAGTCGTCGAGCGCCCCAAGAAGAAGAAGAAGAAGAAGACCACCCCCCAACCAAAGATGACGAACCTCCGAAATCAACACACGACGCACTGCCGGAAATCACATCGCGCAGCAACTTGGGATTGATAGTTCCCAAGCAACAAGCTCGACTCCTATGAACGCATAAACGATCACAGCAGAACTGATCACTCATTGAGATCTGCAACAAACTATTGGACGAGAAACTTGCCCCAACATTACGGACCACCGATGTCATGATCTCCCCACACACCCAAAAAAACAAAAAACAAAAAAAACCTTCTGAAAAACACACACGGGTAAAAACCCCGACACCGCTCCAATGGAGCTCCAAAGCAGATACACGCACACAGAATCCAAAGGAGCTACAAACCCACATGCAAATAAATAGGTACCCAAAACGGTCCGTATTCAGGCAGAAGTCGCAAACCAAAACAAGGGTAACCGTAATCAACTAGTGGAGAAAAAGGTGATGAACAACATAAGGAATTGCATTTGTTGTTGTTGTTGTTGTTGTTGTTGCAAGGGAAAAGCACCACCACCACCACCACCACAGACAGACAGAGGAGGAGGAGGAGTGTTGTGTGTGTTGAGGTGTTGGGGGAGCAGGATGCAAGCAAATGCAGAGGGAAATGGCGCCGACATGTGGCGGGGAAAAGCGTGACTAGTGGACGTGGAGAGACGTCCAGTGCACACACACATCATTCTTTTACACTTTTGCGTTTCTTTTACACTTTGACAAATTTTCGACCTTCAAAAATCATGATTTCGAATTTTTCATGGGAAAAAAATAATGGCCCAAATTCGCCAGATTTCGAAAGGAAAAAATAATAATAATAATAAAATAATAATTCTAAATATACTTATATATACTCAAAAGTCATCAGATTTTTATGATAAGTTCTATTATGTAGCCAAATTTGGCTAAATTATTTTCTAGACGATCGCCACTTTCACTGCATCACAAAATCCTTAAAAGAAACCCCTGTTTAGCCTTGATTTGCCACTTTATGTATGATGGTCTTGGACCCTCACCTAAATTCTGTGGGTCCAATTCATGGTTCTCATCCAATTGGATTGCTCTATTTCATTGGACCTTGGACCCACATCTAAAGTGGTTTGTGAATATTTATCTACCTAATAGATTTTTAAAAAAAGACATTTATATGTTTAGTAGTAAATATAATATTTTATTTTATTTAACAATCACCATTGTACACATTAGCTTGTGTGCTTGTAAGGTTCTTTCAAATTTTCAACATGGCATTTTTCAAAATAATTGGCAACTCCAAAAGATAATTAATTAGTGCCTAACCAAGCTAGGGGCTATGGTATTTATACATGTATATATGTACAAGCCTTTAACTCTAGCATTTTGTACCTTCATTTTATGTTGGAGTTGAAGTCCTTCACTTTTAATTCGACTATGTGGAACTTCTTGCTTCATTTTGTCTTTGAAATTGTAGCTCCAAGATGAAGAAGAGGAGAGGGCACCTTGGATGGTCCTTATATCTCTCATTGGCCATATGTGCAAGGTGCTTTTCAAAAATATGCACGATAATTATGGTTGTGGTTAACTAACTCACGAAGGTGCATTGATGAAATTTTCATCCTTTTATTATTATTTTTAAAAAAAAGGCCTAAAGTCTCTATGTGGTTGTGTTTAATATTTGTAAATTGTGGGAAGGCCATGTAGTTGGATTTAAATAGATAACTAGTTTTGAAAAGGGAGTTAGTTGATGTTAATCTAAACACCTAAATATGCATGTATTGTTAGACTTTTACATGGATACAATGGCAATGGGTGGATCTCAACCTATTCATGCATTTGTATCATTACGAAATCAATATCTTGGATGGAATGATGGAATCGTGATGGTCCACTTGATGGACAAGAAGGTTAAATTCTAGTCCTTGTCACACCTAAAGCTCCAATTTTAAATGCAAATAACTTCAAACATGTGTTTCTTAATGTCATTCATGTATTGTTAAAACCTAATATGGAACTTTGAAGATTGGTAAAATCATTTTATGTAAAAATGACTATTGAATTTTAGGCAAAATGCTGCAATCCCACTCTTAGACTTCAAAGACAAACCACATACATTGAGCTTGTGTTTTACACTCCAAATAGAAAATTCTTAGGCGTCTATGAAAACCCATTCTTAGGATGATTTTGAGGAACATTTTATAAGAAAAGATGATGATTCTAACATCAAGGGTGAGAAAACCAAGTTCAAATTTAAAGTTGGACATGATGATAGACTAATTAGAAGAAAATTTGAAAAGGCGTGGAAAGTGGAATGGCCATTATCAAATTATTTATGCTTTCAAGATGATCTTAAACATGGTGTCATGTGAAATGTTCTGCATGTGAGGAATGTGGGATGAATAGCAAGTGGGGAAGAGGAAGAAAATGTCTCTATGTGACTACGAAAATAAGTATCATAATTCATAAAACAAAAGTGAAGATCACAAGATAGTTTTTGTTTGCAAGCTTGTTGTGATGTCTAACATCTTTCTATATAAAGACATATTGACCTCATGATTGATAAGGAGCAAAGAATTTTTTTTCAATAATAAAATTGTCATACTTTGATGTTTGGAATAATCACCATGCAAAGCTTTGTTGAGCAATGTCACATGCACAAGTTGTTGGGCACACTAAACATGCCAATCATTGATGAATATTTTTCATATACAAATCTACAACTATGGAATTCTTACTAATGATGTCCTTACACTTGGAAAAGTAAGTACCTTCTTATTAAAGCTCAAGTTTTTCCATTTTTTCTTTATTAGTTGATGAGTCTATACATTTGGACACTCAAGCACTATTTTGAACATATGTGTCTTATAAATAGTGGGTTGAGGACCTCTTTTCTTTGCACAAATGCCATGTGAAGATTTTTTTTTTTTAACACTTCAAAAATTAAATCATTTTTCTAATGTCCTCTTTGAGCTGAACAAGTTGAACATGTGATTTCAATATGTGGATATCATTACAATTATATTTATAACTTAGATGTCACCATCATCATTTTTAGGAGGTGCTACTTGGGTAAAAAATTAGAAAAAACAACAAATATTAGTTGAAATTTATTTCATTTTAAACCTTTAACAAAAATATATTTGAAATTGATGTTATTATATTTTCAAACTAAAAAAAAATAGTGATGGGATTCACTAGAACTTTCATTTCCATTTTCCAAATTTAGAGGTTATTTTAAAAAAATCAAAGGGCTTACAACAAAAACAAAAAAATGAATTATTGGACAAACAATGTGTTTTAAAGGTGCCAAAGTATTATGGTACCTATACAAATTGGTTTATAATCAACCTTCTAAACTTAATACTGTGCTTTTACCATTTCGACAACAAACTGTTGAATAATTATTTAAATTTGAAATCTTAATTTCGGCAACTAGTTTTTTTGTTTTGAAATTTTCAATAAGTAATGAATATAAAAAATAATAAACATGGTTTTGCCAATGTTATGGAGCAATCCGGTGTGTTTATATTGCACACACTAGATTGCTTCAATCTTACTTGCTTCAATTTTAAATCACTGTCATGGGAGGTTTGCAATTCAAATCCTAACAATTGAACTTTTAAATTTATTAAAATCTATGCCAAAATGGTAAAGGTATTATGATACCTACTTTTAAATAAAAAAACCATCTAAGTTGGCACTTGAACAAATGTCTACATTAGGTAGCCATGGTTATGGTAGGCAATATTAACAAAATTTGGAGATTTCATGAAAAAAATCATTATTCAAATTTTCACACCATTTGAAACATGAACTCCATCCAAATTATTATTGAGGACATTATATACCTATTGTTGTTGGTGGAGTTATTCTTACCATGACATGTTATTAGCTTCATCAATTACCAACAAATGGTGTTTTCTCAAATTTTCAACTTTGTGAAAGTGACACTTTTTCTGTTGAAAAAACACATTCAACATTGAAAAAAACTTTTTGCCAAGGTTTATCTCAAAAAAAAATTTCAAAATAAGGATAGAAAAATTTCCACAAATAGAAATTTCCCATCAATAGGTGGAGGTCAATACCCTAATATTACTATTTAATAATAAAAAAAGGGGGGAACATTAAAGAACACTAGGAAAATCTAAAAACTAAAACCAAACAATGCAATAGAACAATGAACATAAAAATTACATTGACGAATATTGAGAAAATTTTAGCATTTACGAAAAAGTGAATATTTTAAATGGCACAAAGAAGCCTAGGCATTTGAAGATCCGCACACAAATAAAGCTCGCTTTACAATAGAAATCAAGGCCTAAACAACTTGGGGCCAAATTTGAACATTTTTGGGTTGCAAAATGGCATTAAATTACTAATAAATGCTAGAATATTAACGTTAAAATATTAATAAATGTTAAAACATTAGTCTCAAATGTCGCAACCCTAACCTTGAACTGGCAATCAAGGTAAAGGCTTGCAAAAGTGTGGGCTAAGACTAAAGTTCGGGAGTCACATTTCATAATCCTAAGAATGTAGGAGAATGTGAAGGAATGAACCCCCACACTCCCAAGTGAGTTCTCACTTTGGGAGTTAGAGTCTTGATGGATTGTCGAATTTTCAGAGGGCGATCACAAGGGTCAAAACTCATTGGATTAGAAAATTCCTTATATTTTTAGAATTTTTTTGAAACATTGATGTCTAAAATGGGCTCACATGACCCATTTGGGTACTTAAAACATAAGTTATGTCCAAAAGAAAAATAAGGATTTGACTCCTAATCACTAAAAATTAGGAATCGCCCTATTTTATTTGCATGTAGGTGGCATGAAACATACCATTGAAAAGCTCTTGAAAAGGGCTACAACTTTGTTTCATACCTCAATTCAATCAGAGGGTTGCACAAAACATTATGGTCCTCCAAAGTTGCAGGAGTCCTAATTTCGAGAATTTCGAAACTCCCAACTTAGAAGTCCTAAGACAAAATGCCCGTGGCTCGTCCGAGCACAAAAAATGTTCCAATTATGCACTAATAAACTTGTTTTTTGGTTTGTGCAAGTTTGTGTGAATAATTGACCCGCTTGTCACTGGTCCTAGTCCCCATCCCAGAGCTTTAACACGCCCCTTTACCTTTGAAGTGTTGCGAGCCAAGGAGTTTACCCCAATTCCTTATCCTTTCGATGTTTTCATTTTAGACTTGTAGTTGAATCTCTCAAGGAGCTTGGGGGTGCATCACCAAAGGTTGCAAATTAGCCTTTCAAATTTGATGTTATTTAAAGTTTTAAAATTTAGGTTGAGTGGGGTCCATGTTTCCTTCAGACATGTTTTCATGCAATTTAGAATAACCTTCCTCCCATAGCTAGAGAGATACAACCTTTTTTTAAAGTTTGGCAATTATAAAAACTTTAAATTTGTAAGCATATTTTATGGACATCCATCATGACACATCCTTTAAGTCTATGTTGGAGCATGATTCCATTTTTTCAATATTTAGAACCTGCATTTGTTCTTTTTTAGGCAAGGGGGCGGGGCTATGGTTGATTGTTAGGCCATTAATCTATTCATTTTGCATCACACATTTTATTTTCATCTCAATGTTGTATTTTCATTTTGGTTTGATTTAACCCTTAGCATCTAGTCTTTTCACATGTGAATGTGGACATGAGTTAAACACATTTGGCACACATTTGGCACATAGTTTGTTCAAACACTAATGGATAGTCACATGTGACACCATCAAAGATGTCATGTATGCCCTTGCTCAAAAGAATGGGCACATTATATGGAAAAAATGATGGTACACCCTTACGTCAAAAGTCTCATTACGAGCTAATCTCTACATGACTCATGAGGACAAGTTTTTATTGCCAATGTGGTGGTTATTAACTTGACACCAGAGGTGATGGTTACAAATGTCATTGATCAACCAATAGGTGTTATTGCAAAACTTAATGCCATTGCTAAAATTTGCAAGTATAGAAGGCTTCATGAAAGGTGTCACTTTATTTTGATGGCCATGAAGGTGCACGATGCACCTAGGTGTGATATGGATCATTTCATCAGGGAAAGTGCTTTTCTTTTTCATGATAGACTATTGAGAGATCATTAATTATTGTATTTTTGCATTTAATTTTTCAAGAAATGTTTTAGTATTGGTTTTCAACATGCTTTAACATTTGCTATAAAGAGGAAGATTGTGTTAGTGGAAGATGCTTATTCTAAACCTCCTATTACTATTAGACTTCACATTAGCATTCAGGCAACCTGTGCTTTTGGGTGTTGTCTTTTGTTTGGACTTCCATTTTTTTTTCCCCTTCTCTTGTTCCTTTGTCAGATTTTTTTCTTTATTTTATTTTATTGTACAGCATGAACACTCATAATAGAGAGGCATTTGAATCTCAAGACAAAAGAAGACAAATATGGGCAACATGGATTCAGTCAATTTGCACTGAAAGGTTCTTCTCTACTCTACAATGCAAAAAAAATAAAAATAAAAAACCTTTCTATGAACCAAGCTACAATTTTACAGCACTCAAAAGCTAGAGTCAGTAAGTGTTGTTGGCAGGTTACTAACTAGCCAGTGTTGTGCCATTTTCCCTTTTCAAGAGAACCTTGGATCCCTTGGTTTTTTTCTTTTTTTTCCCGAGTTCTTTGGGAGCAAGTTTGAGCCTGGTTCTCTCCATTTTTAAACCTTGTAATTTCAATTCTAGCACATTTTTTTGAAATTCAAGAAGTTTTGGTCAAATTCAAAAATTGAGTTTAATTTTTCTATGTACACATTACACATTCCTATCCTAGATATTTATAAATATCAAATTTCATATCAAATTAAAAATTAGAAGTTTTTTTTTTTTTTTTTTGGGTTCTAATTTCTAATGTTGTGCCATATAGGAGCAATCCCAAGAGGGATTTAGCATTAAATCTATACAACCCAGTCTAAAACATTAAAAAAACCGGTAAAAAAAATCTGAGTGAAAATGTGATGAATTTTTTTTCAAATTTCTCTTTTTGTTAAAAATTTTGCGAGCAAATTTCCTTTAGAAAAAAAGGGATAGCCTAAATGACAAAATATTACTTTTTCAATTTTATTTTCACATTTGTGTGAGATTTCGAAACAAAAAAAAGAGAGAAAATCATTTGTACATGTAAGTAATGAAGAGGATTCTTCAACACTTCTCTTGATTTGAGAGCTGTGTGATTTATTGGATTGTAATGTTGAATGAATGAGAGTAAGAAAAACCTCTAATGCAGAGGCTTTCATAAATCCTTACCCCAAAACTAAAAATTAGAGAACCTACTAAAAATTTTAAAATTCCTAGAAAAAATTCTAAATAAAAATATTTCAAAAAATGTACAACATTTCTGAGCTAGGTATGTACAACATTTCTAAGCTAAGTCTAATTTTTTAAAATGTTAAAAAATCTGATGTTTTAAAAAAAAAATGGAAAAAAAATTTAAAAAACAAAAAAATCCAAGTCACTCTCCTTCCTGAAGAAGAAGAACCTTACCCAAAACTCAAAATTGGAGAAGCTATATACTAAAATAAAAATTTCCTAGAGATAATTATAAATAAATACAAAGAATTCAAAATGTACACCATTTCTGAGCTAGGTCTAATTTATACAATGTTAAAAATCTGGTGTTTAAAAAAAAATTGGAAATTTAAATAAAATAAAAATAAAATCCCAGTTACTCCTTCCTGAAGAAGAAGAAGAAGAAGAAGACGAAGCCATCATGATGCATAGGAAGAGGAAGAAGAGACTGATGTAGAACTCTGAAGGACCAGATCATAAGGAGCCCACAAATGGTCCACTGGACATGGGTTTCTGGCATCCAACCGGATCCATGGCTTTCCTTTCCCACTCCAGTGAAGCAGACTAACCGGACCGGGATGCAACGCTCTGCATCTTCCTTCAAGGTTGTCTCCTCCTAAGCCATGTTGGTTCCATCTGTGGTCGATCGGTTCCACATCGCCGGCAAACAGGAGTAGGAACGGGGGCAGAGAGCCCAGCTCGTAAATCCTCGACTCCTTCTGCCTCTCCATCCAACTCTCGATTTTGGATCTGTAGTTTTGCTCCCTCCATTTCACCAAATTCATCACCATTACACCTGTGTTGAAGTAGCAAAGCTTGCTTTTCTTCTTCTGCTGCTGCTGCTGCTGTTGCTGCTGTTGCTGCTTCCTGCCATGGTCGAAGACCTTGGTGAAAGCTTTGTTGTTCCAGAAAGAATCAGTGAAGTACTTGGTGAAATTGGTATGGCAGTACTCTGGAGCTCCAATGGCTGATCCAGACCCCAGTCTAGTCCCCCACAGCTTCACAATGTCGTCCACGACAATGAGGTCGGAATCCAAGTAGATTACTCTCTCCACACAGGGCTCCAGAATGTCGGCCAAGTAGCTCCGCGCGTAGTTCAGAGGATGCTCCAACGCAAGTCGTACCGATGGAGAGATCCGAGACTTCACCAGCTCTTCATCGAAGTGGTAGACCTTGAATCTGAGGAACGGGAAAGTGGAGAAGATGAGAGAGCGGAGCTCTGCGGCTTTGTCTCCTGCAAGGAAATGGAAGATCACATTCTCGGGGCATGAAGAATGCTTCAGGATTGAGAAAACAGCTGCCATGGAGCCGCGGAGGTACGCGACGTCTAGTGTCATGGCGATGTGAACGCTGCTGGAATCGCACATCCGTTGTTGATCCGTGTCGCTGACGATTCTTGTCCTGTTTACATACGGACATTGATTTCCGTTCCTGAACGCTGGTGCTTCTCGGAATGACGGCCAATTCTTTTGCTGTTCTACGGAGTTGCTGCCGCTCCTTACCTGCTCTTCCTCCTCATGTGCAGCTGCTATTTGTTTCTCTGCTGGTTCAACCCAAGACTTGACTGAAAGCTCAACAAATTGCGAATCCCTTTTCGCTTCTACGGCCGCGACTGCTGAGCACGAACACCGTAGATCAGTAGCTTGAAGAAAGAATGTCGTTACAACGAGTAGTCTAATAATGTCTAATAAAGTTTTTGCTCCTCCTCGCCATCTGCAGCTCCTCCTCAAAACCCTTACCATGACGAATTTCTCTAGTTCAAAACCATTCACTATCTTCCACTATGTCGCTGCTAGCTGAAGTCCCAAAAACCTCCAACCAACCAGATTCAACACAATTCCGCTTCTTGAAATTGCTTCAGACAAATTAGTTCTCCTGAAACTTCTGATCGGACGTCGTCAGATTCCTGTTCTTCTCAATCGGCACGGCTAGTACGTAAATTTTTGCCACCACCCGAACCTAAAATCCATCACAAAGCTCCTCCCCACTTCCCCAACACCAAGTTCTCATCGGCTGGACTTGAACACCGACCTCTCGAGTCCTCTCTCTCTCTCTCTCCCCTAATCTTTCTTCACCAACTCGCAGCAAGGGGATCCCTCTCCGACCGGAACCAATGCTTTAAAAGTCCTAGTACAACTAGGTACATGCGTTTCTTTCTTGGATATGGATGGGTCAAGCAAGCACACGCTCTTTGACTTGGCCACAAGAGGAGCAAAACAGAAAACGTGCGAAGGAGGATCTGATCGTAATGCAGCAGCAGCCGCAGGGTACGATGCTCAAGGCGCTGTGGGAAGGCAGAAGGCTGCAGGCACTGCTGCTGGAACGCTTTCTTCTTATTCTTCTCTGCAGAGAGAGAGAGAGAGAGAGAGAGAGCGTCAGAACACGGAGAGACGAAAACGGGAAAAACGCGGTGCCTAAGTTAAGAAGGGCTGGCCGGGTGGGTTTACTTGAACTCACAATTATAGCCAAACTGGCGATCATCCACAACAAGATTTAGCCAATTTTGGCTATAGACCAGGTATGAAAGTAAAATTTTAAAAGATTGCTTCACATTTCTGGCTATATGCTAGGAACCCAATAGAGAAATTTGAGGATTTTTTTAATCAAAATATTTGTAAAAAAAAAAAAGACACACACACACACACACACACACATACATACATATTTTTAGCCATTTTGAAAAAAAAAGCCAACTGCCTGAATTTAGCCAGAGAAAAAAGCGCTGAACCAGACTCTCTGACTGGCAGCTTTTGTTATAATTACGAAATTTTGCCAAAAAGTTAAATTGAGAATTCTGAAATGACATGATTTGGGAGGTTTTCACCAGACTTCTATATTTGTCTGATTTTTAGTGTGTAGCCAAAAATATAGAATCATGATTAATTATTTTTTTAGTAGATAGCCATAAATATAGAAGTATGATTAAAGATTTGTACTTCATATGTGGTTTACATCCAGATTTGGCCACATCTTCCAAGGATTGATCACCACCTTTTTTCACATCTTCCTGTGGATGATTGTCACTGTGGATGAAAACAAATAATTCCTAAAAAATAACTGTGAGCCACGGTTAGTAAGCCAGTAGAAAATAGGCCATAAATTTTTTATAAATAGTGGCTAAACAGCTCAGCTCCCTACTCAACTAGTGCGAGCCAGCAAAGGTTTATGGCAAAATATTTTTGCAAATTATAACCTCCATATTAAAAAGGAATAATCTATCACAAATTCCCTTGGGGGGGGCGATTTTGCTACATTTTTTAGAAACTTTAAAAAAAATGGAGAAAAGTTTGCTACTACATTGGCAATTGTCCATAAGGATATTTAGCCAAATTTTGCAATATTCAAAATATAAAAGTAAGAAAATCTTAAACACCCTTTAATTGTTGTATGCCATTGTGGAAAATTTTGCTGATTTTTTTACTAAACTTTTTTTGGCATTTCTTTTTCAAAATCAAAGAATTTCTCACAGAATTTTTTTTTCAATTAATTATTTTGGCAAGATGGCAAAGATTTGCCACCAAAAAAATCACTATATCAACACATCAACTATCAACCAGGTGGTTTAGAAATTTGCAATGGAAATGGGCTTCCAAAGTGGTGGGTGGGTCTTCTTCGTCATTTTTTGACCTAGATTGACTCGGAAAACCCCTCCCCATTATTTCTTTTGGTAGTTGGACTAGGCACTTTACATGATGGAATACTTCTCATGGTATTGACAATTACGACTCCATGGCATTTTAGTATCAACATTTTTGTTAGAAACAATGACCTTCTTTGGTTTAAGGTGCTACACCAAAATTCTGGCCTTGTTCTCATATTGTGTAAGGGCCTTGGAGTGGGGACATTTCCAAAATTTGGGGCCAAGCTTGAGTCTTAACCATCATGATCAGCCCTTATGGTAGCAATGCCCCCCACTTCTAGGGCCTTACCCTACACCATTTACATGATGGAATGTTCCTATGCCCCATAAACACTCCCCCCTTGCTTATTATATTTCAACCCATTTATTTCATCCTTTAATGTGTCCTTCAGTTACACCACAATGTTTCTAAGAGGTTTTTAAGGTAGCTCATCTTATTTTGCTAACTTTTTTTTGTCAGTTTAAGAAGTAAATTTTTATCCCTTCCTAAACCCCTTTTTCCAGCCTTCAGATGCCCCTTTCAGAAGGCCCTACCATGATATGTACACTGAAAGTGGCAAATAAGGTGAAAGGAAATTATTTGGGAGTTTGGGTGTTGCAGATATTACTCAATGCTAGTTGACATGTGGCTGTTGTGGCCAAGAGGACTCAATAACAACATATTTTCATTTGACTTTGTTACAATCATTTTTGAAAACCTTAAGCATGTGAAGCTTCCTACCCCACTCCTTTCGTTGACAAACCCTGAAGGTTAAGAAAACAATCAAAGAACATGAAGGCAATACACGACAATGTCTTTTAGCATGCAAAGAGACAAAGTCGGGGAGAAACCAATTTACAAAGGTGGGTAGGTAAACATAACAATTTAATAGTGTCCAAATAATTCCTCAACTAACCAAAATCATTGCTTCCCTTGAAATCTCCATGGTGGGTGCTTCTTTTTTTTTCCTACTTTGAATGTTACATTCATAAGTTGTTTACCTATTTTAGATCATAATTGCACAAAACATTTGACAAAAATGGACAAACGAATTGCAAAATTTAAATATACATTTGAGGCACTTTCAAACACACACTATTGGGGCACCTATTTCAAAGGTGTTTTGAGTAAATTTGACAAACAACCGTGTTAATCTTTACTTCAAAGGAATTGGGTAACACTACACTCAAGCAAATGGAAGGCTTGGCCTACCTGTGTACCCAATTGAGGCAAACTAGGAAAGTAGATAAACAAAATTATTATTGCATTAAAATTTAGTGACCACCTTGATAATTGCAAAATCTTATTACAAATTGTCCTTTTGAAAGAAATTGTCTTTAAACCAAATTGTTGGAAATCCTCAAATCTCATTTTGGTTTGAATACAAGGTCCTTTAGTTTGGCAAAATGTGGTTCAATGATGGAATTTGAAGCTTGCAATTCCCCTTCAAAAGTCCAATATGACCAGCAAAAAAGCATTTGAGCACTTTACAAGAAAGACAAAAAGAATCCAAAATTTGCATCATGAAGGAAGGGGGCTCAGGCAAAATAAACATTGCAAATGAAAGGCAAACAAGAAGAAAAAATGCGGATATGGTAAAAGTATGTAGGTACAAGGTTTGTTGGCTAGGAAAAAAGGAAAGAAAATCCCCTATGTAGATGGTATGAAGTTTGAATGCAAAGTTTCATGAGGTCATTGTTGACAGCTCTTCAAAAGGGTATGAACAAGATGCCAAACAACCAAAGTTCTAGTTAGTGATATAGGCTTAGACGAAAGTGGGATAGCCACAATCAATTGCATATAGAAAATTGGAGGTGAAGGTGAGTTGAGTGCAACTATGCACATTTGAGCTCCACACTGGTGCACATTACCAGTGATGATCAACTATTTTTATTATTTTTATTATATTTTCATATGGTTTTCAATAATTCATCATCATTTATGTCAATGCTAAATTTAATTAAATTTAAATTAATGCACATTTCATGGACATGAAAAAACACATTTTAATTTAACTTTTCATATCCATCTAGGTGGATAGGAAAAAGACTGAGGTAATTATAAAATAGAGGTAGTTATTATGAAAGAAATGAAGTAGTTAAGCTTGAAAATGCGACGATTATTTCTGAAATTGTCTTTGGAATTCGTCCACGGATGACCATATGAAGGATTCCCCATATATGTCACTGGAATTATTAAACCTGCCAGGTAAACACATTGTGACTGTAAGAAAATTTGGCAAGCCCAGCAGGGCAAGCCAAAATTTCCAAAAGGGCAGCAATACAGGCACAATGGCTATGTATTTGTTGTTCACTATACATCATACAAATAGACTATTGCGTCCATGTACATACCTTCCTTGCACATTATTTTGCTTTTTTAGTTGATTTTTTGGTAGATATGTACACATTCATTCAACTCATTTTCAATCCTAATCCTGAATCAAACAAAGTATAATCACATTTTTTTTAAATATGTAATTGTTAAGGTTGAATTAATTTTTGTTGCAAGCTTTTTTGTTTCTACACCATGTGCCAAGACATAAAGCTATTTGTCTAATACATGGTCATCTAGCTAGATGGGCTTAATCTTCTTGAAAATCAACTCGGCAAACAAAGAACTGCTAACTTGACCATAAGCCCATGCTTGTTAAATTACAATACACCACTTTCAACAATCTAGTTTGTTGAACGGACTTGGACATTGTAGAGATCTAATCTGGTCAACAGCCAACACCTGAATATTTTGTTTGTCTCATGGCTTTGCTCTTTCTCTCTCTTCTCACTTTTTTTGGTCTGAGTAATACCCTTTTCTAAGGGCAACAACTACTTGTGGTCTTCTTTTTCCTCTTGAGAAAAGAAAAAAAACCAAATCTATTTATGAAGGAAGGTTGTTTGTTTGTTTGGTTTGTTTGTCATGTTGAGATTTCCCAAATCATCGTGCCCCTCACCATGCTCTTGGCACCGTTGAAAAGCTCTCAATGAATGAGTAGGGACACACCTAGAGGATTTTGTAACATTTATGATGCAAGAGTTATTGAGTATTGAACAATTTTGTCAACAAAAATAAAACTAACAACTTTAGGGAAATTGAGATGAGGTTTTGGTTTTGTTGGAAAACACACGATGAATGGGATTTCTTGGAGGTGATTTCATAATTTTTAGACCTAGGGTGAGAAAAATATTGAATTTTGAGTAATTTTTGTCACTACAAATTAATTTTAATATGTTAAATTCAAAATTGATTTCTATTGTTAGGTTCTTGTTCATATTTGAGAGTCATTACATAGTCCTATTCACATTTGGACTGGTAAAGGTGTAAAATACACAAGGTCCATGTCACAATATCTATGTGTTTTTTTTAAAGCTCTAAACATAATTGCACTTCAAATTTTTACCTCAGTTGTTTTTATACATAGCAACTTTTATTCTTTGACTTGAAATTATAACTGCAAGGAAATTGGAATTGCATAGGAACAAGATAAAATGAGATGCATAACAATAGAGTACATCTTTAAAGCAAGTGGAATATCAAAGCATTTGGCTTCCTCTTACCCACTTTTAGAACTCAAAGTCAAAAGTACTTGAATCTACTTGAATCTTAAAGTCTTTTAATCTAGTTATGGGTTCTTAAATATTTTATGTAGGTGTGTTTGAAAACCTATTTCCTTCAATTAGGTCCAAGCTACTTCCTAGCATTAAGGGTATCATAGATCCAAGTAAATGCATAGTCCTTGTGCAAAAACATGGACCAATAAAGGTCCAAAGATTTTGAATGGAAAAGGAAAAAACGTTATAGTTTGTGCAAATGAGAATGTGCTTTATGAGCATGAAGGAAGTAGGTGCAACATAGCCTCTTCAAACCCTACATTTGTTGAAACCAAAATGAAATGAAAATCACCATGATTGTTGCAACATGGTACACTTAGCATTTAGGTCATTGTTGAAGGTAATTTGATTTAATCAATGCTGATTTGATTTAGTTCAACTTCAAGCTTGTATCTCAATTTTTTCATTGGCAAGAAATCCAGGTGGGGAGATGGATGCAACACATCATATACTTGTTAATGGAAACTTAAGGTTGAACCTCTAATTGTTTTGGCTAAATGTTTTTTCCATTATCTTTGAAGTGAAATATTGGAACACAATAGGTTACAACAAAGATGGGTGTTTCACAAAGGTTCGATTGAATAATAACTTGAACTTGAAGTCTTTGGCCATAGACCATATCAACTCCTTGGCATATTGTTGTAGGATTGTTCATTGACATTCCTTGAAGAGCCATTTGGTCATGAAATGTGGCATTTACCATTTGTTAGGCCATACCCCTATAGGGGATAGGGACTTTTGCATTAATTTTATTGTTTTGATTTTTGCATTAATTTAACTAGTTTTAGATTAGAATTTTTTTTTTTAAATAGTTGATTTTAGACTAGAAGAACTAGGTTTTTGAAGGTTAGCCAACTTCATATTAAAAGAACTAAATTATTTTAAGTTAGCCAATTTCAAACTAAAAGAACTAGGTTTTGTGAATTAACTAATTTCAGATTAAAACAAGTAGGTTTTTAAAGTTTGTTTGTTTCAAACTAGGAAAAATAGGTTTTATGTTATTGGAAGTTAGGGTTTTTGTTAGGGTTTGTTTGGTTTGGGGTTAGATTGTTTTGGAGACGATTAAAAGTGGTGGCCATTGGTTGTTTATTTTTGGAATTTGCTTTAAAGTCTATTGTTATTGTTGCATTTTGTCACAACATTCTCATGTGCCATTGTGTTTGGTTACAACTTGCTACTAATGTTTGTGGGTGGTTATGATTATTGAACCGAACATGATCATTGTGATGCATGGATTGAGCATGTGTTTATATAAAGTTTGGTGACAAACAAATTCATAAAATGGAGAAGGTGGGAATGATCATATATAGCAAAAGATTGAAACATGAAGACAATGTGTTTCAAGCTTACAACTATTCTACAATTTGTTGTTGCATTTTGTCATGTTGGTCTTTTGTGTTATTGGGTTTCTACAAGTTGTAGTGATCTCTCTGGTGGAGAAAAATCATTATGTTGTCTTTTCTTGTGCGATGTCATTAGTTTTGAAATTCATTAACCAACATAATGATGGAATGGAGAAGGTGGGAAGGAACAAATAGAGGAGATAATGGAAGGTCTTGGTGAATCATGTGAAGACTTCTCAGTCCCTTGTTATTATAAGATGTAAAGTTAAATATTGTTAGACTTTTGTCAACTTGGTTTTATTAATTATAATTTGATTATGAGATTTTCGCTCCTTTGTGTCTCCAACTTGGTGTTGTTACTGAAGTCTTGTAATATTTGTAGCTTTCTTTCAACATGTAAAAGAAGAGGAAGAGAAAAGTTCTAGGGGAAACTCATATTGTGGTGCAATGGCAAATGTAGACTATAGGGATGTTGCATTGAAGTTGTTTTTACATAATCTTTATTGTGGAAGGAGCAAAAGTATAACAATATGAACACAATTTTACTTTTTTAGATCTTCAATAGGTTGTGAAAGGTGGAACTATGAGTTCTAGAAAAAACTTGATATCTTTTCAACAATTCAATTTGGTGGATTGGTGAAGACATGTATTAATGAAGGTTGTTGAACTAATGCTAGAAGTAAGTAGGTATAGTTTTCAATGTTTTATAAATTAGTATTGGGTTTAAGGAAATGGCTAAGGAATTTGTGATAGCTAGTGCTTATAAGAATTCTATTTTTTTAGATCTTCAATAGTTAGAATTTTTTTGAACATTTTAGTTTCTATTAGTGGGTTGTTGAACACATGTATTGATCAAGGTTGTTGAATTGATATTGGAAGTGGTTAGACTTGGAATGAAGATGCATATATTTCAAGTGCAAGTTATTCAACATTTAATCAAAGAAAATCATTGTATGTTTGGGTAAGTATTGTTAGACTTTTAATAGCGTGGTCTTGTCACTCATTATGAAATTTGAAGTCCTTTATGTCTGTAATTTGGTGTTGTTACTAAATATGATATTTGTAGTTTTCTGTCAATGGGTAACAAGGAGGAAAAGAAAGGTTCTAGGGGGAAACCCATGTTGTGGTGCAATGGCGACTATAGATTATAGGAATGTTGCATTGAATTTGTTTTTGCATAATCTTTGTTGTCCATGGAAGGAACAATAGAATAAAAATAAAAGGAATTAAAATTGTCTGAACATTTTAGTTTCTTTTAGTGGGTTGTTGAAAACATGTGTTGATCAAGGTTGTTGAATTGATGTTGGAAGTGGTTAGATTTGGAATGAAGATGTAAAAAGTTTCATGTGCAAGTTTTTCAACATTTAATAGGAGAAAAACATTGCATGTTTGGGTAAGTATGCAACATTGTTTTGAAATTTATGTTGCATGTTTCAAAAGTTGGTTTTTGTTGGTATGCAAAAAGGAGGTGTAAATTTTGGTATAAGGTTGTTCATGGTGCATAATTTGAACTATGAAGGTTTTTTTAGGTTTTATGTTGGTTTGGTTGTGGTTGTATTAGGTTTGGAACTGTAGGTATGTGTGGGCAGGGTTAAAAGCTTGAAAAACAAGTTTTTGTTATGTTTTGTTTTTGGTAAAAAAATAGGTGTAAGATTGTGTTAGGAGTTTTATATTTGGAGTGTACAGTGATCCTTAACTTAATAATTTATTGCTTGGGGTTAGTTTAGTTTCTTGTGTTGTAGAGCTTTTAATTTTGTGGGCTAGGGTTGCAATTGTGTAGACATGTGTTGCACTAAAAAACTTTGCATGTCAATTCAAAATGTTGAAGAAAATTTGGAATTAATATTTTATAACTTTTGGAGGCTATAATATTATGTAGTTGGAATGTATATAAATGCCTTTTATACTTTAACCTATATGGGTACAGTCTATTTAGGGGTCTTTTGTAATTCAATTTTAGGTTTTTTTTTAATGGTATATAAATACAATAAACATGTGTAGCTTAAACCGTAAAAGTTGAAATCTATTTTGTAAGCCCTAAACTTGTGTCTGCTTAACTTAAACCCTAATTTTTGAATTATTGGTGTGTAATTTCTTTGAAAGGTTTTGAACTCTAGAACTTAAGGCTTGAAACCTATTACTTAAATATTATATATATAAGGGGTTTTTATTTGGTTGTCATGTTATGTGTTCAAGTTGTTTCATATAAATTTTTATGTTTTTATTTGTGAATATGGATAGTTGTGAGATTGTGTTTTTACTTATTTATTTATTTTTTAGTTTGGGTTTGTGGTTTTGCTTTTTGTTTTTTGGATTGTTATTCTATGTAGTGGCAATTTTGTGTTGGTTTGTGAAGCATATTGAAGTTACAATTGTGTTTTAAGTTTTTTTTTTAGCTACATGTGTAGAATTGGAATAAAAATTATGTTTATTATGCGAATACAATGTTTGTTTTTTTGCCTATTGTTTAAGGTTTGTTTCAATGGGTGACCCGTCTATTTGTCATGCCTGTATGCACGGCCTCATACATGATGGCCGGTTATGGGCATGCCAGTCATATCTTTTAGGGTTAATGTTTAGTTGTAAGGTTAATGTACGTTCTTAAATGACTGTACGCTATTAGGTGTTTAGGGTTTCAGCTTTTTGGTGGTTGTATAAAAGGGCCAAGCCCTTCCCTTCTCCTTTAGTTTTTCTAGAATTCCTTGTATGAGAGTTGCCTCCATAGTCTACTTGGATTTTCTAGATGCTCATGGTGGTTACTACACGGCCATTGTTTACATACATGTTCATTCCTTCTTTGCAATTCAATTCAATATACATGAGAATTTCATCTCAGCCTCCCTTGTGCATTGTATATATATGTGTGTGTGCATGCGTCTCTTTTTAGTTGATTAGTTTCTATCTTTAATTGGTTTTTGTTTGTTTGTTTAATAGAGTTTCCTGCGGATTCACACCCTTACGACATTGTATGTCACGACACTACATGTCACGACATATTTCAATTAATTAGTCATCTACCAATCCTATTAAAAATTAAAGTAGTTCATGTTAATGTTGTGGAGATTATAAATGTCCAACATAAAATGTTAGGTGTTGTTTTTTAAGGATATGTAGTGAACAAGTATGGTTATTACAATGTGGTTGGGAGTGGCTTTAAGTACATACATTATGATCTATTACATCCTTTTGGATATTTAACCATCATGTTGACTGTTGGATTTGCTTTTGTTACTACTTTTTCTCCACATCTCAATGTTGGATCATATATACAAATTGTGAATTTCAATGTCACTTTTAGAAATAAGTTTGAAAGGGTGATTAAGAATTTGTATTGAATTGGAGCCATTATTATGATAAAATATATTGATGCATTTCCATTATGTTTGCAATTTATTCCCTTGCATAAGCAAAACTTAATGCAAAGAGAGGATTTGGAGGTGTTTGGAACCATATAATGTCACAAATGACATTGCTAGCATCATTGCAACATCATCACCAACATCATTGTCAACAGCAATGCTAGCACCATCAGCAACATCACACTCATAGTTCATTATTAGTTCATTTTTAATTAATTATCAATTCAATTTACTCTTAGTTGATTATAAAATCGTCTTAAATTAAATGTTAGTTCAATTCACCCTTAGTAAATATTTTTTTAGTCCTAATTTACTCTTAGTCTAATCATGGACCACATGGATAAACATGGACCACACATGGGGACAAAGCTTCCATGGAGGCTTCTTTGAGTTAGGTCCCCAAGGGGTATAAATAAAAGTAGGACCCTTAATTACCTTTAGCCTATTTAACATCAATTTTGGGTATGTTTTATTATCACATTTTTATTTTGTTATTGTTTTGTGTTTGCAATAATATATTGTTGGATTCTTGTTTTACAAATGTCATGTTCTTGTTATTGTTTTTCGATCTAGATTTGGAACTAGGCTTGCTTGTGTTTTTGTCTTGGATTAAAAAAGCCTATTAACTTGATTGTTTTGTGCCAATTACATAGAAATGGTTGTCATTTGTATTTATGGGAGGTCTACAAAGACCTTTATTTTGGTTGTGGGAGATGGAGCTTTTGATACATAGGCTTTAGTTTTATTCTTTGAGTTTTATGTGCAATTGGTTGAGATTTATAGCATTCAAAACCAAGCACATTTTCAATTTAAAATGTTGGTACCCCAAATTTTGGTGAACAACTACTTATAACAAATTTTGCAACTTGTTTTGTAATACCTATGTTTGATTAAAGAGTAGTTGAAAGACTAACAAAAATTCATCAAAGCAAAACTAAAAGGCATGATTTTTAAACTAATTTTGAAGTACAATCTATTTTCAGTTTTTTTCTTATTTTTTGTTTTAATAGAGGATGAGTAGTTGAATATGCATCTATATTTTATTTGTGTGCAAGTTGTTGGGAAGTTGGTAATTCCTAATGGTGTTTTTTGTTTTTTAAATATATGTTTAGAATGCCATCTACCTTCTTTAACTAGCAGAAATGACATGTTTTATTGTTGTAGGTGCAAATCCATGATTATTCTTGAAAGTCAAGCTTAGATCTCCTACAAAATAAAACATGACGAGGGTGATGAATATGATTGTGTTTTGTGTGAGCCTTGGTGTTAGGTCATGATCTTATCAATCCATATAATTTTAGGGTTAGGCAAGGTTTTGTCCTTTGTTTGTTCAACGAAAAAAAACTAAAAGATTGATTTACATTAAATCCAATAACAAAAGTAGTTGGTTATTCAACACTAAAAACTAAATTAAAGAATTGAAGTGTAAAATACAATTTGATAGCAAGATGAATTTGTTTTAAATGGCATGTGTTGAAATGTTAATGGGAACACCATAGGTTATGTTTTATGGTATACAATTATTTAATAGACGAGTGTTTGAGATTTATAAAAAATATTGTACACATTGTAAACCTCCAGTCTTTGGATCATTTTTTGTGTGAATTTTTAGTTTACTAGTTTTAGAGGTTATGTTGAATAATGATTTTAGACATTTGGATTACATGTGGTTGGTACATTATGAATGGACATATGATATAAATTTGGTATTTTGGTGTTGGGAATACTTCAATTTGGATTTTGTTCTTAGGAATTTGAGTTGAACTTGAAACTTTTTTTTAGATTTAAATCTTTGAGAAGTTGAACTTTGTTATAATCTAGAATTATATTTTGCTTTGAACTTTGTTCAAGTATTTGAATATGTTGTCATAAAGGGTTTTTTTATTGGCTAGGGTGAATGGATGGGTTTATTGGGATCTTATTTACTTTATTTCAATTTATTTGCTCATAATTGAATTGATCTTAACCTTGTGTAATTTGTTATATATTTTTTGTAAATTTTGATCAATGAACACTATGGAAAGAATGTTGACTTTTTAAAATAAAAATAAAAAGCTTACATTGTTGAATTTTTTTTGGAAGATAGAAATTTTGAATATTGAATTTGAAGAAATAAAATAACTATGTAAAAAATTATAAGGAACAAGAAAAAGAAAAATTGGAAATTAAAACAATGCAAAAAAATTATAACCTAGTAAACTAGAAGTAAATAACTATTGAGTAACATATATTCCAAAAAATCAATATTTAAAGTTACATACTTATATAAAAATCTATAAATAAATGAAATAGGTTGAGATAAACACCAATTGAAAAGAAAATATTAAACTTTTTTTAAAAATCAACAAACTTGTAAATAATAAATAATTAAAAATTTGAAACGTCGCATGTTGAATGATATATATATATATATTTATTTAATTCCAAAATTTGGTACTTATTCTAAACTTGCAATTGCAAATATTTTGATATCCAAAACACAACTTACAATTTGTTGTATATATATTTAAATATAAATATAGAACAAAATTATGTTCTATAATTAATAAAAAGGTTTTAAAATTTGTTAAATTATAAAATTATATATTTATCATCACCATTTTTTTTATATACAAATATAAATTGGAACCAAAAAATCAAAAGTTAAAAAAGAAATTTATTTACTTGAAAATATGGATATAGATATAAAATTGAATAAGGTTGGTTTACAAATAATAATGAATTTTCATTATAATGTTGGCAATTGTCTTTTTTATGTTATTTCATATTTATTAAATTGTTTGTTAACATCATCAACAATTCGACAAAATTGCATGGCTTATTTATAAAAATGTCTGATACTTGGTACACTAGAAGCATTATATTGTCATAGATTTGAATTGAACACTTAGTTTTTACATGATGGAAAAGTAATTAATGAACCAAGCTACATGCAAAAAATGTCAATACTTGCAACAAATGGTGGATTATGGGGTGATTTTAGTCTTGTGTTTTGTATTGAAATATTTGCAACATGCCCATTTCATGTATGGAACAAAAATAATGGACGAATAATGTCAAAATGGGCAAACGAATATAATACTGAAAGTTTACATATAGTTTACGAAAATAATCATTTTGAACCTACAGATGTGCATAATGAAATTGCTGATGCTGTAAATGTTTATAATTGCAATGTAAATAATCAAATGAATAGAAAATTTATAACAAAAAATAAAAGTAAAATTTGAACTTAAAAGAAAAATATTTAGTTAGACTTTTGAATTGAATAGTGCACTACTAAAAATGGTAAAAACACATCTTGAATGAACTAAACAAGAAGTTGAATTAACATTTATTCATCTATATCCGCATTTAGCTTTGAATGCATTACAAATCAAACAACATTTAAAACATCTTGAATTTAAAAAAATTTAAATAACATTAAAAAAAAATTGTTTACAAAACTATGAAACAATTATTGTTAAGGTGCCACAAATTTATGAAAATGATGATTAAGAATATGTGTCAAAAACAAATCAAACTAAGAAACAATTTATGAAACTATAACAAAAAGAAAAAGTGTTACAAGGTGTTGATAAACAAAATAATCATTGCTACAAAATGTGGATGCAATTCACTATTTCCCCACTAGGTCCCATTCAATGTGACTAGTGAATTCATTCATGATCCAATGAAATCACTTGGCATACAAGGAGTCCTTTTGTTGTAATGAATGTCGATAAAAAATTAACAAATAATCATAATAATGTTAATGGTAAACATGCGAATTTTGCAACTAATCTATGTGAGCATAATAATTTAACAATGGGGAAAAAAACCAAGAATTAAAAAAAATGTTAGTAACGAATATATTATTAAATATAAGAAAGATATTGCAAATCAAACATGTTTTTGTTGTCAAAGGTTGTGTTTTTGACATCAAGTTTTTTATGTTTCACAATCATGTATTGAACAATTTCTAAATATTATTAAAAACATGAAATCGAATGATGATGTGTTGATCTATATAGGTTGTCAAAAGAAAATTGATTTAAATCAACCCTTAATTAAACTTAATGTTATGAGATTATATTGTAACTAACAAATCAAACATGGAATTTATTTTAATGTTGAAAAAAATTGAAAAAAACTTAATTGCTCCTCAACTTACTCTTGCACATTTTTTTCAACTACATGGGTATGGACAATATGCGATCTACATGGTAGTATTGTAAATGTACCAACAAATTTAAATTTGGTACAAAACGTTTTGCAACAAATGCCATATGATGACTCATCAGTTTTTTTAAAATAATAATATAAGTTTATGTATATGTTAGGTTATGTTCATCCAAACATTGTAATAAACATTACAACAAATCCATCAACCTCCATTATACGTTAATGCAAAAGTTTATATTAAGCCAAATTGGCAAGGTTTGGTAGAACTTGCTAATGCAACTAAGGCAACTATTTTTAAAAAAAATTAGAAAATGAATTCAATGTTATAATTTAGACATATTTGAAAAAATTGCTGAAAACAATTGAGGCAACACAATGTTTCAAAACTTATTAAATCGTAATCAAATAATTGATGATAAATCTAAACCAATAATAATTTCTCTTGGTGAAAGCTTCATAGTTAAATTGTTTATTGATAAAATTATAAGGAATATAATTTTCCAACATTGTTTTTTGTATCCAAGACCATCTTTTGAATGTTCATATCAAAAAATTGTACAAGCTAAATTAACAAGCATTAATAAAAAAATTCATATACCATATAACAAACATATTTTTGAACAATTAAAAATTTAATTCCTTTGAAATTATCTTCTACATGGATTCACGTTCAAAAATAAAAATTGTCAAATCATGTTTTAACAACTAGTGATGTATCAAATAATGTAAAATTAGATAAAATATTAAAATTTCATTTAAGTTATAATTGTTTTGTTGATGCACATTAAGACATTTCCAAATTATTTAGACCACCTTCAAAAAGACATTTTTGTAATGATTAGACAACTTGGATCTCCAATGTTTTTTGTAACATTCATCATAGTGTAAATAATTGGTCTATACTATTGAAAATATTAAAAGATTTGCATACTAAACATTTTCAACAAAATGTGAAAATATTCTTTAATGATTCATTAATTGATGAAGATTTTGTTTTAAATGACCCTATTACATGTGTGTGATATTAGGAACATAAAATGAGTTGTTTACATAAATTACTTAAGAAGATCAACATTTTATTTGGAGAAGTTCAAGATTATTTTTTCAATACAAAATTTCAATTGGAGGTTTGACATATGATACACATCTTGTATCAACAAATTTATCAATTTATGAATGAAAAAATTGATAATTTTGTTGATAAATACCTAACAACTAATCAAACTATTTTACCAAAAGATATTCATAGTGCACAAATACATCAACATAAATGAACATGAAAGAAAAGATAATAACAAATCTTTCAATTTCAATATCTTAAATCACCAATGTAATGTACAAAAATATGATTACCTTTAGATAAAAAAAACTTGTACTCCAACTTTGTGTAATATAACAACTCAAATTTTCAATAAAGTTATTAACATGGGTATAAGTTTAAATATCACAATTGATGATTTGTACAAATAATTACAAATAGATGAAATTATTTATTCATTTGCATTACGATGTACATTATGTAAACCAACATTATTTTAAAAACGTAACATATATGCAAAACCTTTATGGTAAATTAATATAAATGCACAACTCATTTTAAATCCATATGTTGTCGTTGTTTATTGCACTACTTATTTAACAAAAATGGATAAGTTTGTTACATGTGAAATGCAATATATATCAAACAAATGTAAATTTGAAAAGAGACTTAAGCATATAAATGAATTAAAAAATTAGGATGTGCATTTCTAAACACACAATCTAACAAACAATACATATATCATTATCAATTCCACTTTATCATTCAACAAGAAATTTTCAAGTCATAAATATGTTAAAGAGTTTCATAAGGCATTTGTATTATTACCAAAAAAGAAAAAAAGTTATCATTAACTTCGATAAACATACATTGTAAATCACTAGTTGAAAAATATATTTAAAAAGACGTGATATTAGATTCTTTATGCCTTGCTGAATTTATAGCAAATTATGATACTAAAACATGTAAAATTTGCAAATGTGTTATTTTTTGGCTTATTTTAATGTTCATACAAATCCTAAACCCCAATCTTGGATAAAATAACAATAGTAGTTCCTTATAATCTCAAAAAATCTCACATTGAATTTCAAAAAAATAAATATGTATATCATTTCAATACTAATAATAAAGATAATGATGAAAGAGATTATTTACAATCCAAACTAAAAGAATATGTTAAAAATTCATGAAACTAATGGTTGGGAAATATTATTTAAAATGGAATTATCATTGAAACTAACAATCCACATAAAAATTCATTAGTTACAAATGTTAATGAAGTTGAACAATATGATTTAACATATGAAAATGGTATACAAATGAAAAATTGTAATAATAAAATTGAAATGTTAAAACATAGTTTGTTGAAAATGAAATTATGAATGTATACCATATGAACATTTTTCTTTAGAAATGAGAAAATTAAACACTAAACAAAGAATTATTGCAGATGATATTTTGCATTGGAAAAACAAATATCCATTAGAACCTTTACATCTTTTTTTAACAAGAGGTACATGGAGAGGAAAAACATGCACACTTATGTGTATTATACAAAATATGTTGCAATATTATATAAAACAAATAACAAATGTTGATCCTTTAAATAAACATACATAGGAAAAAAATTGTTTAATATTATTGGGACAATTATACATTCACGACTTGCCATTAAACAAAAATTTAATAAATTTAAAACATTAAGTGATGAAAAATGTAACACTTAAATTAAAACTTATGATCAATTACAATTAGTAGTAGTAGATGAAATACCTTTGGTAGGTAATAGAATACATGTTGTCATTCATTGATTGTAAATTACTTATTATAAATCAAGTTCATAAAGAGTTTATGAGTGGCCTTGATGTTATAATGACTAGTGACTTTTATCAAGTTCCACCAATTCAAGATTCATGGATTTCCAAATTAAAAAACTAATGGATTTGATATTCTTGGAACTAAATTTTTGCATGAAAATGTAAAATGTTATGAATTAAAACAAGTTAGGCAACAAAATGATTTTGAATTAATTAACATTTTAAATATATTTCAAACAACATCACAAGCTTATGAAGATATTAATTTCATAAATAAATTTTGTTGTAAATGACCACCAATAAATAACACTTTACCATAGGTGTTATATACCAACACTAAAATTATTCAACATAAAAAAAACATATTTGAAAACACGTTTGGTGAAACATTCACATTTTTTGCACAAGATGTTCATTTTAGAGTATTAATAATACTAAGCCGAGAAGTTGGCTTGCATTGTAATTATTAGTCAATAAAAATATGTTAATCAAATTATGTGCAAGAAATTATGTAACATTAGATGGTCTTGTAAATGGTGTTGATAGGATATTAAATATTATATAGAACCATTTTCAAAATCATTCATATGGATATATTTTGAAAACATTCAAATTGGAAACAACACAAAAAAAATTCTCATTTATATAAAAAGTTTCCAAAACTAAATAAAAGTTGGACACCAATTGAATTCAATACCCTATTCAATTAGTTGCAAGTCGCACTATACATTATGCACAAGGTTTAATGCTTGATCATTTAGTATTTGATCCAATTGGTGTAACAAGACATGGTCTTACATACACAATTTTGTCTTGCATTCATTGAAAGGAACATTTATGTTATATAAAAATATAATATTTTGTCTTGTTATAATAAAAAAGGACAATGATATTTTATGACAAAATGGTCTACTATCAAATACAATATCAACAACAAATATTGATGTGAAATTCATTTTTGCAACCTTTAATCAAAACACATGAAAAGTTATGCATGTAATTGCAATTTACAAACCTCTTAAAATGCATATATCTTATTCTATTTCGATTTAGAAACTATTTTGAAAAAAATTCCTATTGAATATCCAATTGTAATGATTGGAGATATTAATGTTGACATGTTCACAAGCATGTCACAATCAATGACATTACAAAACATTATGAATAAATATGGGTTTAAAAACATTCTTCCCTTTAAAACAACAATAACACATAAATAAACCATATAGGGACTAATGTTTTAATACAACAATGTCATTTTGGATCAACAAAAGCATATTGGACAAGCCATAAACCTATATATTTTGCATTTAAATTACCAAATTATGTTGAAAATTTTAATTTACCACATAATAAAACATAATTTCATTTTCCTTTTGCAATTATGTCAATGCAACTATTGTAAAGATTAGATTTTTAAATTTATGAAAAATATTCTTTTTATTAACATTAAATGATGATGTTTTCCTTGAATAGTGAATTATTTTTCCTTTCTATTCAAATGATTTCAAATACAAACATAGGTCATGTCCATACATGTAATGTATATATCTATATATGTATGCCTATGTGCATGTGTATTTATTGATGTATTTGGGTTTGTATGTGTTTATATTGTTCATGACTACAATTATTGTTAAATGAGGTTAATAAAAACTATCAAACTCTATTATGTGAAATTGTTGCAAAATCTCACTCATTCATTTTCAAAAAATTGAAATTCATTATCAAAATTATTATGAATTAACATTTACTAAATTTGTACATATTGAATGTTGTTAAGCAAATATTTAAAATATATTTTAAAATTCATTTGTGCATCAAATGATTTGCATTTCATTGTTTACAAAAACAAATACCTATTTGAGCATTCTTCACCAATTCTAATTCAAGTTGAATGTCCACTTCCAATTGCATGTTTTGGGCATGATGTTAACATTACACAATTAAAAAAAAAGTTGTGTGACCAATGAACTTACATTCTAGAATGTGTTTAAGACCTCAAAATGAAACCCTAACAAAGTGTAAAATATAACTTCCCATGGACACTTAAAAAGAACCAAAAGGCCAATTGAATGCATTCCAAGAGTTTGATTTGTCAAGGTGTTTCAACTTGAAAGAATTACCTTTACAATTATTGTTCAATGAGGTTAATAAAAACTAATCAAATTCTATTATGTGAATTTATAACAAAATTTCATTTATTTATTTATTTTAATCCTAATTCATCATCAAAATTATTATAAAATAAATTTATTAATTTTGTACATATCAAATGTTGTTAAGCGAATATTTAAAATATATTTAAATATTCATTTGCACATCAAATGATGTGAATGTATTTGAATTTCATCATTTACAAAGACAAATACCTAGTTGAACTCTTTTCTAACTCTAATTTAGGTTGAATGTCCATTTCCAATTGCATGTTTTGGGCATGATGTTGACACCACATGATTCACCACAGAGGTAGGAAAAGATTCAACAAGTTAACACATAATAACTATGCAATGGACCTAAAGAGGCTATAGAAACCAACTTAGATATAATACAAATAGGATTATGTGGATATTCAATTGCATAGTTCCCCATGTGATTGCAAATAGTCCACCTCGTTGTCCGAATAATAGTTGAAACATTGACTTTGCACTTTGTTAACACAATTGATTCATATTTTGGAGTGACTTGCACAAATCAAATATTCAAATACTAATGGTGGTGCATGTATTTATAAATAAATTATCTTCAAAAGTACAAAGAATTTTTTAATACCCATGATTCAAAAAGAATATAGAAATGAACATATAATAAGGAACTACATATATTAAAAAAAGAAACCCCACCCTTAAGAAAAAAGAAAAACCTACAAAATAAAATTAATGATTTGCTTGAATAGCAATGCTAGACATGCATCAATTTGTAACATACAACCCTTTTACACCATTTATAACATGATTGCCTTTAACAATAACCTCACATATTATTTCATTGCCATTAGACTTGGTGACAATACTTTTGGTTTTTGTGGGGATGGGATATGTAATGATTTGTACCAAAGAGAACATTACTTGTAGTTGAATATCTAAAGCTTATGTGAAAATTATCCCCTATTTACGTGAGGCACCAATTCCTTGTTTTGGATTAATAATAGCTAAAAATTGTGGTGGCAACTTTAAACTAGCTTGTAACTTGGACATAAAAGGTTCTATGTAGAAAAAAAAACCTTTACATGCTAAGAATCCCTTTGTAGATATCCTCAAAGAATTCAAGATCATTATGTTTCATCAATTTTTTATGTAAACAGGACTTAATGTTGTCAAAAAAGGTCTCATTCAATCCTTTATCCAAGGAAGCACACCATCACAATACATTCAATTTGTATTACATTAACTAAATGTTTCTCCCATGGATCATTAAACTGAACATGAAAATCTCCTTGTGTCTACCATCAGTCACTAAACAAGAAGTTTAATTTATTCACTCATGATTAAAATCGTTTGATTGAAAATTGCAATATTAGATTTCTCGTGTTCCATTACAAAAGGTTTCATTATGACTTTCAAATTTGTGTCATAAAAAAACTGAAGACAACATATGTGCTTATTTATCATTATACAATTTATAACTAGGTAATATATGAACATGTAATTTTGACTTAATAATTTATGACTTTGTAATTTTTACTAGATAATTTATAACTAAATTATTTATCATTGAATAAATTATAATTTAATTTATTAATTATTTTGCTTCAAGCTCCTAAAAACATCAATTCATGAATGTAACAATTGAAGCTTCATAATTTAGTACAACAAGACTCTTAACATTATACAAACTTTCTTTTTTACACATGTTTTGCACAACAATGGCAAAAGCTTTATCTATTTAAGCAAAACCAATAAAATGATGGCCTTTGATTCACACTTGATTTCACATCTTTTTTCTTGTTGAGGAACTAAGGTCTAACATGCACACACACACACAACTTACCCATAATGTTGTCAACAAATCTTTAAAAGACAAACCATATTGTAAGTGACATCTCTAAAACAATAATACCACTACAATTTATGTGTATGTTTGGTTGATGCTTCATGTGTGCTAGATGAAAACTTCACTTTGTGCGCTCCAAAATGCTTAAACCCTAAACAAATTTCTTTGCTTCACCTCTCCTTCATTGATTTACATCATGTGTAACATTAGCAAACCAACAATGTAATGTTAACATACAATAAAAATACAATGAAAACAACTTAAATTGTGATTCATATTAATTGGTTGCAAGAATTCTTAAATCTTCAATTTTTTTCCTTTCATCTTTGATTGGCCCATCCCAAAAAAAGTCAATCACACCTTCAACAATATGAAAATAAACATGTTGAAATCTTTTTTTTTGGGTTCCTTATATAGGTTACAAGAGTAGAATTTAGGGCTTAAAGTTAGGAACTATTGGGAACATGTTGAGGAATACATTGGGAACTTGGGGAACACATTTGGGAACCCATTGGGAATTTGATGTGTACATTGTGACAACTTGATGGCAACACATTGGGAACAAAAAAATCCCAAGAATCCCATCCTTCAACTAAAAGGAATAAAACTTGGACCCCCTAGGTGCATGTTGCCTAACCTCATTGATTCCAAGAAATATTTTTGCATGTTCTTTGCCATTTTTGGCCTTGATTGATGGTAGAGGCATGAACTATGAGTGTACAAAAGCAATGTTTGAAATGTCCCTTGAGGAAAGAAGTGACATGGCAATCCCCATTATAATGTTTGCATCTTCAATATTTAGTTGATTTCATCTTACTTTCCTCCCCGCTTTAACAACCGCATTCCTTGTAACATCATCACCAAATGTGTCAACATCATTTTTCTTTGTTCCTTTGGTGAATGAGTAGAGAATGCCGCACGTGTGAGCACTTGCACAATTCAAACTTTATGTTTTTTAGTTGATTTGTGAGTTGTGAGCCAACACATCCATGGTGCAAACTTTTTTTTCCTTGGGTGATTTGTGAGTGAATGTTTCTGAGGTGTAACCATTTTTTCTTGGCTGATTTCTGAGTCATTAATGAGCACCTCCACAATGTAACATTTTTTCTTTTTATTAATTTGCAAGTTGTTGATTTAGAGTCATGAGCAAATGTCAGTCAACAATTTCAACCACTAACCTTCATCCAATATTAAACAAAAGCGCTAAAGATTGTAAAAATCAAGCACAAATCAAGATCAATTTTGTGGCTACTAGAGGTCACAAATCAAAAACTAGAAAATCAAATATAATAAATAGATGGAAACACAAAGAAAAAGTGGGAAAGAACACAAATCTCCTTATTCTTTGGCACAATAGATGGTTAGTTTCTAAAAGGTAGCAACAAAGATTACATAATCGATAAAGAAAAAACACAATGAGTGAACATACAAGAAAAAAGATCCACATAAGAAGACAAAAACTACTATACAAAAGTTTTATCATAACAACAAACCATACAAGTGGACACATGCACACATACAACCAACTCATGCGGTCTTTATGCATGTTTAGAAAACTTTGTGGTGCGGGGTTGTGATGGGGCATTACAATTCCATATCATCATAACTATGTCAAATTCCTCGACACTTTGATTTTGCAAGGGGAATTTGATAAGTTTTGGTGGAGATGCTCTAAGTTTTACAATTGGGTGGTCAAAACATGCAAATAATTCGCATTATGTTGTCATATCAAGGATACAATGGCCAAAGCCATCATGGGCATTCTATGCACACTTGATCACATATATATCCACAAGGTGTTAACAAGTACCCCCAACTTATAATGAGGGTAATATCCTAGGTTGAAAATGGTGACAAATAGTTTTGGACATGGATTTTCATGCAACCAATGAAAAGGCTCAACATGCACTTTGGGGGCTTGGTTTTTTCTTTTAGGTTTTCTTGAGGGGGAGGGGGAGGATTTTTAGTTTTTTTGGTTCCCAATGTGTTCCCTAAGATGTTTCCAATAGCATTGTAGTTTTATCCCATATTGTTTGGCCACAATTCAACTTCCATGTATATATTTTGTGAAAGGGGGGGTGGGGGGGGAGTTCAAATGGACAAATGACAATGCTTATATTTTTGGGAGGGAAACCCATTTAAACATTTCATTGTGGGAACTACTCTTTTTTTTGGTGAAAAATAACCAAAAGGCGACATCACAAATGATTGTGCAACATGTCCATTTAGAAATTAGGGCTTGAAAATGATGTCATTGCATAATCCTCCTAGCACCACATGGCACCATTGTCATAACCCCAAAACCCTAATGCATAATTTTCACCACTCCCCTTAAACCTTAAAACTTTATTTTCACCAACAATGTTACCATCACTAGGAAGCTTTTTGTCACTTCACCTCCCAATGTTTACCTTAATTCATCAACAACAAATGATGTAAGTTCATATGCTTATTGCCAACACCATAATGTTGTTGAATTATTTCACTTGCACAATTTAGGTATGAGAGGCTAAAATAATGGCTTATAGATTGTAAAATCTCACTTTCATAAATCATTGATTATGGCCATTGCATGGATTCTAAAAGGTTATGATTGATTAACAAAGAGTTGGGAAAAAGCTTATGGTTGATTAATAGGGAGTTGGGATTCAAGAGACCTCCAAAATCTAGGGTAGCAATGGTGTTTAGATTGACAATGTCTCTTAGGATTTTTGAAGGTTGTGGTGCACATAATAATTTGTCGAAAAAGGAGTCATTTAGTTGTTCAATGTAAGAATGTTTTTTTCTTGGAAAAGTCAAATAGGGTTTCAGTGGTATGTACATATACTCAAAGTTTATCATAAAAGAAAATTGTTTATCATAAAGCATTTGTGGCCATAGCTAGACCTTCATTTGTTATATTTTACTACCAAGCAATGGAAGTAGTGCCACATACTATTACAACCTACTAACAATGGTTTGTTAAGGTCTTTAGGAATTAGGTGCCACATATTGTTGTAGCTTTCTAGGGTTTTTTTAATTCTAGAATGGATGTTCTTAAGTCCTAAGTCTTGATTCTTGACTATTTGGTGTTGAATCCTTGCTACTAAACTCTAAGTCATGAATGTCATGTGTTGTAAATTTCCAAATCCATATCATGTGAGTGAAACAAAATCCACATCTTGAAGGTTCAAAAGCTTTGAAACACCATGTTGATCTTGCTTAATAGCTTACATATATGTGTTGTAAATTTCTAAGTTCAACTCCAACTTTCGATTCTTAAATTTTAATTCTAATTTGTCATAAATTCTTTCATCCTACTTATTCAATGGTTCATATATTCATTCTTGATGTTCATTAATTGCATAATGGTTCAACAAATATAGATTTTGGATTCAAGAATCAAGCTGATTTTTGAGACTTGCGAAGGCTTCACTTTTAGGTATTTGATTTCTTAAAGTTTCCAAAATCCAAGTTCATGAGTCATGAATTTTGAATCCCTAATCATGATTTTTTGTTTCCTTGCACTCATAATTCGAAGGGCTTCAACCCTCAAAATTTTATATCTAATTCTTAACAAACTAAGTTGTTCCAGAATCCAAGCTCCTAATTTTAGCTTGCTATTTCTAATGTTGTAAATTCTTTAATCCTCATTTATTCGTTGTCATAAAACATGGCATTGTTCTAGATAGTAGCAAAAAGTATCATGTCTTGATTCTTGTTTATGCATTAGAAAATGCACCAAAAAAGCCCTTGTCATTATTTACATGGTGTTCAAGTAAATATATGTGATTATGTAAGGATTGATTTTTTGTATTTAATTCCGAAGAGATCCATAAGCTTTTGAGTCCTTGTTGTCGATTATCATTTGTCATAATATCCTTCACCATCTCAATGTCTCACATGTTCATTCTTGAGTTTTGATGTTCATTGCTTGCATTCTATCATTTAACATATTTGGACTCTAGACTATGGGACTTGAGTATTTTTAATTTTTGAAAGCCTCATCTTTTCTACCTACTTCCTGAAAGTTTCATAATTAAGTTTCTAAGTTTTGATGATCACCATCAATTCTCATTTTTTTTCATACTCATTTTTTGTTTCCTTCATAATCATTTTTGCTTGAAAGTTGAAAGTACTTCAATTGTCTATCATCTAAGGGCATATGCTTCAAAACTTGATGATTGATCCTTGTTTTGTTTGAATGTGCAGCCACCATGGTCCCTTTGCAAATTTCCAAAAATTTCAAATTCAAGCCAATCTATCCTCTGCTTTCATTACCTCAAGATGAGGCTGGTCCATCTTTTTCATCAAAACATTGTGCTTTTGTTTTTCTTAATGAGAGATTACCAATGACAGTGTCTAATAACGCTTGTGAGAACCTATCTAGATAAAATGCTAAGAATAAAAGGAAACTATACAATCGGTCAAAGAAGTTTTAGGATGTTTGGACACTTTGCTTGCCATGGGCTGAATCCATGTTCCATGAGAAGGGTGTAATGCACCAAGTCAAATGTAGAATTTGCACATCTATTGAAGGGGAAAGAAAAGCTTCGAGATCCAAAGCTAGACATGTTTCAGCAAACATGTTGGACATCAAAAATGTTGGGCATAAAAAATGTTGGGCATCCCAACTATGTGTCAATGGTGACTCATATTATTTCAACAATAATTTAGTGCATATGAAGAATGGGCATGTATACACTACTAGTTCTTGCCTTTTCATCCTATACCAACTCCAAATTGATGTGTTGCTCTGAGTTACTGTATAGATTTTGGTGCACAATTTCTGCAGTAAATTGGGTGCACTTCCAAACCTCCATAATCACTTTGAATCCCCCTACCTTGCTGTTATTTACTTCAGTCCCCAATTTCAGTACTTCAGTGTGCTATTTTTTCATCTTATTGGGATCTGATTTTGGTACAATTCATGGTTCCATTCTCCTCACCAACCCTTCAAGCATGTTAATGACTTATATTTTTTGGTGCCACATTATTTCCCTGGGACAATCTGCCTGTCAGTTTTACTACCCCGCACCCCTGATTCTGAAGTGGAAAACATTGGAGGAGATAGGGCACTCGAACCAAGCAAAGATTCATAGACTGGGTTACCATGACAATTTCTCTCCACCAGAGTTAAGACATCTCCAAACAACCAAAAGGTCCCCAGAACTCTCAGCTCCCCAAGACTTCAGAGCCCTTAAATGAGAGAACTGAGAACCTCTCCACATATCACAAGTTCATCCCGATAAACAACCCTTCATAGCTCTGTTGACTATTCCGGACAACAACATTCACAAATCCTACTACCACTAGGGTTACTACCAGCTTGATGCTCATGACAGCCACAAGAGTGATATCCAAAAGTGCTTGCAAGTGCTGGCACTAGGTTTGGCAATTGCTTTCAATGGTTATCATCAAAAGCTTTCCTGTAACAAAAAGAGCAAAAAAGTCTGAAATTTTTGGTAGTGCCTTAGTAACATAGACTTCAGACTTTCCAAACAATAAGGCATTCCTTGCCAAGTAACTCACCAGAAAAGTTTGGGACCTCCTCAAATCTCCAAATATCTGGACCTTGCAAATTTTGTAGCAGTAGCTTCATCAAAGGCAGTGAGTGAGTGACCAAGACTAGATACCATAGCAAACTAACATCCTCATGGGGTTTTGAGTTGAATGTCTTCTTCAAGTGTTGTACCAACACTCAGAAGGCAACAAAATGCCATTCTCATTCCCAACGTAAAACCCAATATATTAAATAAACCACAAATGTCAACTGGGAGCTTGAAAGAGTATTGCACATGTGCAAAAGTTGAGAGTAAGAAGACTCAAAAATGTTGTTCTAGATTTTCATTGATGGTATAAGAAGAAGCACTAGACATAAAACAGAGCAACAACATGATGTTCATGGGCATGTTTAGGGTGACATCATAGGGTGGTGGTTGCATCTGCCTTTGCAAAGTTGTCTGGCAGCAAACCAGGCAGGCATAATATCATGCAAAACAACAACATGGGCTGCGTTGCATCTGCCTTTGCAAACCAGGCAGGAGTAATATCATGCAAAATAACTACATCTTGGAACAGAGGAAGCACGGCAGCTCCCCTGATCAGGTTATTAGGTCATGGGCAAAAGCTGACGGGACTAGGAAGACGAAGAAGAGCCTTCTCTCTGCGATGGAGTTCAAAACCACCAAGGTTTCAACAAGTCCTAGCGTAAGAACAAAACAGAACCCTCTTAGCGATTTGAGAAGCTCCAGAGGAAGTGGGGAATCTACTGAATTGTAAAGCGTGGATCTTTGAGCCATCGCCTGGAAGAGTGCCTAGGAGCTTTTCTGTATCTCCCGGAAGCGTGGCGCAGAATTCTTCTTCTTCTCCTTCGTACTTCTTGCGGGCACAGAAGACCATCGTTGCCTAGCTGTTCTGCACAGGATGCTTGTTGTTGTTGTTGTTGATGCAATTCCTTGGTCTTCACGAATCGGATTGCGGGTCGAGGAGGAGATGCGGCCGCACCATGTCGTCGTCTTCCCTGCTCAGCGTCTGCTGCTGCTGCTGCGGCGCCGCAAGAAGTACTGGACATCCGATCACTTACCTCGTTGTAGTTGTTGTTGATGATGTGACGACATACGTTATTAGCAGCAGCAGCACCATCGCAAACAGCGGGCGAGCACTCGGCACACAGACATGTGAAAGGAGAAGGAGTGCCCCCGGAAGTTCGAAAGCGAGTGGGAGCATTGCATGTGCTGCAAAGCACGGAGCGTGTGTGTCTAACGACAATAGAGTTATGGCTGTGCACGCTGGTGTCACATGGCCAACAAAGGAAAGCATCGTCTCTTTCGCAATGCAAGGCCGCAGGTTCTCCACAAAGCGCACACCGAAGAACATCCATCCCTGAAGCAAAGTAAAGCAAAGCAGCAGATGATGCTTACTTGCTTTCTCTCCCAAAAGATTGCTCCCTCTGCTTTCTCTCTCGATCTCCAGCACAAAAGAATCTCCCGATGGTTTCCCTTCCACAAACTCCTAACAGCTTCTTCGTAACCGAACAGCCGCCGCTTTTAAGTGACGACCCAAACCACGTCGTCCTCAGATGAAGTCAAAGCCTAGCCAAAGTTTCTTCGTTTGTCTCGCCTCCTTCGATACCAACCTCTCGACTACTACCAGACTATCGCCACCTGCCGTTCCTCCACTACTTCTCAAATGGTTGTCAACTACAGCAGCCAACAAAAACCTCTGGATAACGAGAGAGAAAACCACACGAAAGGCGCAGTCAAAGAAGAACGAACAACAAAAACAACAAGCATACCACTCCTTAGCTCTTCCACAAGAAGAATAGCCCATACGCCCAACAACGCTCAACACTCTCTACCACAACAACAACAACAACAACAACATCCCGTCCCCAAAAAGCTCACGAGAAGGAGAAGCTCACAAAAAAAACCCTACCCAGTGCAACAAAAGAAAAACAGACAAGAACAACAACGATAACATTCGCAAGAAACAAACAAAGCACTTTCTTCTTCTTCTTCTTCGTCTTCTTCGTCTCTCAAATCTGCACTGTTTCTGGAGTTTTCGGCTTCAATAGCAGCCTCTTGTCGTCCTCTTCGTCTTCCTCAACACATGTAACAGACAGGGAAACGTCCTTTACTAAGACATACGTGAGATTGCTGCTTGCATCGCCTGCGCGACCATCAAACCCATTTCCTCTTCCTCGTCGTCTTCCACAGGCTTTGCGCACGGAGAAAGCGCGGGCATGCCGAAGCTGCAAGATTTAGGTTTGGGACAGTAGATACCAACGGACAGGGCAGATTATAGCCAATAGGAAGACAGGAAAGAATTCGGGCAGATCGCATTAGATCCGGCACCAGATCGACTCAAAACTCTCCAAAGTTACTTACTGCTACAGGAGGACCTACTCTTTCACTCTATTGGTCGAAGGTAACTCTGTCAGTACGTGGGAGTAAATCCGCAGTAACTTTTCACAGCCACACATCAACTCCCTTCCCTCCCTTAACGCCGCCCATTTCAGCAGCACCACCGAATTCATGTGGCCAGCAGCGACGCAGAGTGGGAGAGGACTAGATTTTTCTTTTTCGGGCAGCGGGCAGATATATTAGGGCTCCGTTGTGAAGAGAAAACTCTCACTGTCTGTGAGCCACAATTTTTTTGCCCACTTCTTTTTCTCTTTTTTTTTTTTGGGCCAAAAATTTGAGAAATTCGTGTTTTTTCTAGTGTAAATTCGACTCATTTTTTGGGCTTCTTCCCCCCTTCCCTCCCCCCCAAAAAAATAAATCGT
>Ga0209208_10000317_pt1 | contig 59200 bp, 39 predicted proteins | sample S1TSphfallax_3_FD_187694 | JGI IMG/M metagenome (GOLD analysis project Ga0209208, IMG submission 187694) | Host-associated microbial communities from peat moss isolated from Minnesota, USA - S1T2_Fd - Sphagnum fallax MG (SPAdes) (version 2) | ecosystem: Host-associated > Plants > Peat moss >... | reverse complement strand
AATAAAAACCTCTAACCCACAAACTACCAATTATCTTTTCACTTCAACTATCTAGATTCGCTCAAATTTTAATCTAACGGTTAAAATCGTTTTTCTCCCGATCCCACAATGTTTCTCCTTGGAAGCCCGCTTTCCAAACGAACGGTAAGGATTTGATACATTTCACCACATCCAACAGCTACGAACCGTGGTGCTAAGAAAACCGTGTCAAGTAAGAAATTTCAAAAGAGCCCGATTACGAAGGTGGGGTCAATTTCCTTAACGTATCTTTTCGGAAGAATAAAAATCGATCGGTACGGATGTGTCCAATTTTTAATCCGACGGATAGAAATAAGAGAGGGTAAATATTTTTTAAAAGAGAATTAAATAGCAAGAATGTCCTACATCAACGGAAACAAGGATGGCAACAATAGGTACCTATAGTGGCCGAAGGACACGGGCACCCACTAGTAATTATTATTATTTAACATTAAAGAGTTCTGACCTCCATTGTCGTGAAGCGGTTGTTTCTCGGATGTGCTACACGACGCTCCACAATTAGAGTAGGCGGTGGAAGAATGCAAGCAACAGTACGAAATGAAGAGACAAATTTCTTGAAAGCCACCATATTATCTTGCACTTCTTCAAAAAAATTATATCTTTCCTCTTCAAAAAAAAAATCCGCCTAAACAAAAAAATCCAAAAATATCATAATAACATACTAATAGTTTTACTTTTTTTTTAATATTGTTGGATTAATGAATCGTTTGTTTTGAACGACGTTGTTATTTGAAGCATGCAGAAAGTTGTAAATTTAGTGTTTAAGAAAAGGATAAACAACTACCGCCCATTTTTTGAAATAATTAGCATTTGTAGATTGCATTCAATTCAAGGTTAGGGTTAAGGTTTTGGGGTTTTAGGAGGTTAAGGTTGAAGGTTTGTGATATATATATTTTTAATACAAATTATGATTGAAGTACTTTCAACTACAAAGTTGTAACCCTTCTCAACATCTTTCCAATGATAGGTCATAAATTTATATAAAAATGAACATGATATTGTTGTGATTACAAAACGATTTGAAACATGATTGTTCTTTGGGGAAAGGCGATTGCTCCTTGGGGAAGTTACCTTTCTCCCTAGGGAACTTGGGCCGTTTCTCAAGGAAAATTCATTGATTTTTAAAGAACTATTCTTCTTTTTTGTGCAAGTTGTTTTTCGAGGCACTTCATTCATTATTAGTAAATTTTTTTGTTCCTTAAGAACTTCATTTTGCTCCATGGGGAACTTACATTATTCCTTAGGGTAACTTGTTTGGGATGGGCATTTAATCTTCTTAAAGGTAATTAACTTTTAAATTTTATTTAAATGTTCTATGTATTTTTTTTCATCCATTTCATTTGTTTACAAAAATAAATGGGAAAAATATTGAACCTTCAACCTTTGGGTTGAAAGAAAGATTTTAACCACAACATCACATGTTTTTAATTTGAAATTATTGTGTAAGAAAAATATTTATAACATTAATCATTATGTGGGTATAGTACAAAATCTGATTTTTTTTCATGTTGGGCATTATATTATAAATGCATTAAACTTGGTGCCACATTTAATTCGTTACCATTGTTTAATGTTTATCGGTCGAATGCAAATTGAAATTTTGACAAGGTCATTAATAGACCTTTCTCTTACGTGAAATATTGTTATGATAGTGACATTACATAATAATGTTGTAGTGATAAAGACATTGAAAAAGGACATGTTATTGGATAACTTTCACACAATGGAAGTTATTATAATAAGTTAGAAAATACCTTTTAGATTACATAAGCTAATGTTTTTATGACATCACTATAATGTCAATGAATATGATTTTTTTAACCTAATGAAGGACCAAAATATACAAAACAAAAAATGTAAAGGTGCTTTACAAACCACATCATGAAAAATTATTTATTTTCTTCCATAGGAAAATTACACAAATGTATTCTCATTGAATTTATGGGTTGGTCATAAATGTAATGGGCTAAATTAAAAACCTTTACATGGGAGAGATGCAATTTGGTGTAATGTTATAAAAAAAATTGTTAAAAACCATATAAAATGATAGGACAATTAGGTGTGTAAAAAATCATACCCTTGAATTTGAAGTTACATATAATTTCAAATGAGCACAATGAGAATGAAAAATCATACCTGAACTGATGTTGAAAAATGTATGTTCATATAAATTTTTTATATGTTTTAAAAAAATTGATTTGTTCATTTATTTGAAAATTATTTAAAAAGAAGATGCAAGTTTAAGTTATAGGGAAAAAAAGGTTTCACACCATTTTAAATTTTGCTTGGAATGAAAACATTTACGAACTATAAAATCTTATAACCTTTGATAAGAATATGTAATTGTTCTCCAAAAATGAAAAAAAGATGATTGGGCCATAATAAGTTAATTTTTCAATTAGGTTTTCAAAGTAATGACCAAAATAAAGTTGAACCTTACACCTTTAAAAATAAAGAATGAGTTTTGTTGACAAATCACATGGCCCTCATGACACTCCAATGAATTTGAATATAAAAGCCTCTAAAATACTTGGATGAAAGTTAAATAAAAAAGTGAAAGATGGTAATGAAAGTTTGAAAGGGGAAAAACAAATATGAAAAAATCCCAAAAGCCGCTTGGACATTCCTAATGTTAGGTGTGTTTTTGCATGTTGCACATTTTAATTTAAAAGTTCATTGAGAAAAAAAGTAAACATAAATGAATCAAAAGACAACCCCTAAATATCTAAACTATTTTTAGGGGTATAAAATATAATTGAATGGAAAAATTGGGAGGTAAGTCAAAAGGGGACTAATTGCATACTTGCAGGGATGGATTATTAACTTCATTGAGATTAATTAAAATGTAAAATGTTCAAAAGTATGAAGAAACATTAAAATGAAACTAATGATTTAAATGTCATCAATTATGGAAGGGAATAAATAAGAAAGGAAAATGTTTGTTTACGATAGGAAAAATGTCTTCGAAAGGTTTAATTCAAGTTAATAATAAAAAACTCTTAATTTTTGAACTATGCTCAAGTGGGAATATGCCTTATCATTACATAAAAACCCATTGCGAATAATTTAAAATGTTGGTGAAATTTTAAAAATTAAATGAATATGAAAGGTGTTCAAATAATATGTTAAATGGTTCATTTGCTAAAAGATGAAACATGCAAATAAATGTAAATTTAAAAGAATAAAAAAAGGTTCAAATCTATGTTTCATTAAAACTCCATTAAAAAAATTGTCCTTACAAATAATAAATTTAATATTTAAAAGGCTTATAACTTGTGAACAATTTCAATTGATGTAAGAGTTTTAATAGTTTGAACATACTCTTAACATGTTTTGAAATTTATTTTCATCTAGAATAATGAGGTTGGGATGAGGTGAAACCCAAAAAAATGTGATTTTCAAAAGGGGATTTTTTAAAAAATAATGATATAATAAAAGTTTGGGTGAAAATTATTAAATGTTTTATTTAAAGTTCTTTTTAATGAATCAAAATAAACCATTGTAAATGCACCCTCATCTTTTTATGTTTGGTAACTCCCTAAAAATGGAAGATAAAACATCATCATTGAAAAATGGAAAAAAAAAATGTTAAATAACAATATTTAAAAGGTTTCAAACCAAATGATATAAGAATTCAAATGTCAACAATTTACAGTTCATATTTCAAAGCTATTGGGATACAAAAATATAAATATAGTTAGGGAAGTTCTAGATGAAATGTTCCAAGAGAGTTTAAATTTGATACCCATGCCTAAATTGACAAAAGATAAAAAAAATGTTTAAAAAGAAAATAATAACACATTTTCATCAACTAAGATTAAAATTTGAAAGGTTCAACATTGGTTTTGGTTATAAACCATATTTAAACATGTAAAGAAGGCTTCAAATGTAAAGTATGGGACATCACATCAAGAAAAAAATTATATTAAATTTTTTATGAATAAATAAACCTAATCAAGATTAATAAAACATTATATGATGAAAGAAAAAATGAAAAGAAAAAAATGGAAGATGGAGGCCAACATTGTATAAGAAAAAAAAAGGATGAAATAACATGAAATAATATGATATACAATTCCTCCTATGCATTATAATAATTACTTAATGTGTTTTCAATGAAGTTTTCGAATAAAGTAATTTGAAAATTTAAAACTTATATATATATATATATAATCATTTAAAAAAATTGAAAATGTTGGATAAATATTTATTTCATTGACAATTTTTTTTGTTTTTTCATATTGTTTTTGATATCATATGATTCCATGTCATTAAATGAAAAATTACATGATTAAGGATGTGAATTTTGATTCATATTTTTTAAATTCTTATTTGAGTATAGATGTAAACATTATAATGTTGTTTGAATATTTGATATTTCTAAATGATTTTATTCTTGATTTTATTGTTTAATAAAATTTTAAAATTTAATGATGAAATTTGGGTTTTGAATTTTGAATTTTTTTCATTATCTATAATTTTTTGTTATTTTAATGACATAAAATTTTTGGTTTGTTTTAATAGTATATATTCAATTTTTATATGTTCAAAGTTAATGTCAATTTATATGTTATATAAAAAAAATGTTATGCATGTTATTGTTTGGTCCATTTTTAATTTCATTTTCATAGAAAAATTACATTATTGATTTTTTTTCTTGATTTTTTATGTGAATTTTTGTTTGAGTTTTATTTCATTTTAAATAATTTATGTACATTTTTTATTAATTTACATTCGTGCAAGATCTTTATGTTATTATTATTATTATATTAACAAAATAATAAATGTTAAAGGTATAAGTTGTCTAATGTTGTTTTCGAAAATATTGTAATTTTTTTAAAAGTTGAAAATCATGTGCTGTGTCATAGTTAAAATTCAAATAACTTAAGCCTAATTTTTTCAAACATTTTTGTGTGTTGGTATCGTGTAATTTTGTAAAACTAATAATTTTGGTATTTTATATTTGTAAAGATTATGGGTGTTGGATTGAAAGTGTTTGTCCAAGGTTCATTATTAGGTTCCTTGTAATAAAGTATGCATTAGAATGAAAAAAAACCATGTGATTAATTTTCAAACCCTAGCATCATTTTGTGTTTTCAAAAAATAAAATTATGTAGTTTGAAAAAAAAAACTAACATTTGTGTAAACCATTGCATTTTATTTGGTTAAAAACATAAACTTTCTAATCTTTATATGTTGAACAATTGAATTTTTTTTTTGTTCATTCACTTTAGAGTCTTTCCTTCATTTTTTTTATTCATTCACAAAAATTGTCAAAAGAAAGTTATACTTGTTGATTAAATTTTGGATGAAATTTCAATCAATTGGAATTATCTCTAAAATTGTTAAGAGACAATTTTATACAGTTAAAATGATTGTGTTGAAACAACATATGAATTTTTTTACAAACCGCCCCACATAATCTAATTTTTATGTCACTGAAAAATTTAGATGAAAGGTGGGGAATATTATATAAATTGTAAGAGATCATTAACTTAATTCACATGCAAAAATGTTGAGATTAATTTGATGGCCTACTATAATCTATAATTTTGTGAAAGGTGACAATTATCATAGTTAACTTAAATGTTTCATTATTTTTAACTATCAACATATTTATTTGAAGAACAATAATGTTATTGGCCATAATTGTTTCATTCACAAATAATTAAAAAAATGTCACATCAACAAACATTTTTCAAATTATCAATCGTGAATTATGGTTGTAAGGTGACCATGAGTGTAATGAATTTAATGTTCATGTGGATATAATTTATAAATGATGGTTTGTAAGGTGATTGATTATGAACCCCAACTATTAAAGTTGTTGGTTTAATATTGTTCAAAATGGTCATAACAATAAATAACGAATTATAAGGTGATCATGATCATAAATCTCAATTATAAATCATTAGATTTAATATTAAGGTTTATAATGTTACGTAACCTAATATTTAGATAACATCATAAAAATAAAAATACCTATATTAAAATTAACATTAATTTAAAATGTTAGTTATAATTTTTGGTGTCCATTCACATTTAGATTAATGTTAATTTAAATTAAGGTTTCAAAAGGTAATGCAACCTATTTTTGTCATGATGAATTCACACGATCATGATGAATGTTAGTGGTTTGTGATCACGATCAAGATTATTACAATTATAGTTAAATAACTACATAATCAAAATTATGTTTTTCAATATTGAATTAAACAATCATTTTTTATTTCTTTACATAACATTGAATTAAGATCTAACAATGATGCCTCATCATCAACAATGTTACTTAACACTACATATATGAACGCACTAACAACTTAAGAAAATATATTATTGATTTATTAATTTTAGCACTAGGTGTGAATGATGTTTAGATAATTAAGTTAATTCGTTCAATGTTTATTATATGTGCCACCTTGTAAATCATACCAAAATATAATACATATTAAAACCTTGTGGTTGGGAAAAAAACTTTGGATATATGGAATGTACTTTAATAATTAAATATATCCTTAAATTTCAATTGAAGCTTCATTTTGAAAATGTGAAAAAAAAGTATGAATAACAATAAAGGAAATGAAAATTTACAATTATTTTTAATAATAATAATTTGAATCACATTGTTTCATCACTTTTGTTTCTTTCATTTTTATTTATGTTCATTCTTTAAAGATTTTTAAAAATGTTTCAAGAAAATGTTATGTTTCATTCTTACTTTCAAGAAATGAAAGACTTGTATGAACAATTGAATCAAATCCATACATTATATATATTTCAATTTAATATAAGAACAAAGTAAAATTTGTACAGATTTTTCAAGTTACCTTTTTAATATTGTAAATAATTGATGTTATTTTCCAAATTTCATTTACAATGATGCATCAAATTTGTAAATTATTATTGATTTACCCAAAGCTTTGATATATGAGACTCCCAAAACAATTGCACAAGATTAAATGAAATAATTTTAATTTGTTGACTTCTAAGCATTGAGTGTTTTATAGCATATCTAGGTGTTGTCACTAAAGAGTTTACAAAGTAAATTCCATTTGCATTTTAATTTAGTCAAATTTTATTTTGAAATCATGTTGGATAACTTGTGTAAGCAATTAAATCCATACATTTGCTCATTTGCAACAAATTTGAATTCTAATATAAGGACCAAAAAAAACTTGTATGCATTTTTCAAGTTGCGTTTTTTAACATTGTAAGTGATTGATGTTACTTTTCCAAATTTCATTTACAATGACACATCAAATTATTAAATTATTGTTGAATTGCTCAAAGCTTTGGTAATTGAAATTGTCACAATAATTACATAAGCCTGAATAAAACTACCTCATTCTTTTCCCCTTACCATCTATATGGACATGGAAAAACATGATATTGTGCCTTTTCAAGTTATTTTTTTCAAAAGGTATTGAAATAATAATAATAATACACGTACACATATATTGGCCACTTGAAACCATAGACTTCGGATAAATCCAGAGAACAAAAAAACTCAATGTGATCTTCTCCCTAGATCGATCACACTTAATCTACTTATCAAAGGAACCAAAATAATAAGTGTTATTTGGATTTAAACAATTACCCATCTTCTATTTTTAAAAATATTAAAGAAAAGTCCTTTCATGTTACAACATGCCCTTCATTTTAGTTTTGTACATGTAGACATGTAAGGCCCGTAATCCCTATTTATGAAGTTAATTCATTATATATCTGTTATATAAATGTATAATGATCTGAACAATTTTTCAGTTCAATGAAGGTTTTTTCTCAGGGGATGTTCGTACGTTTTATTTGAACAAAATGTGATACACGATGATTCCTTCAAACATAGGCACACGGGAAGTTTGTGGCCTACCTGCAAATAGTGGAGATCCATGGAACCAGGGCCTTGGTTGGCCACGATCTTGACCTTCTTGAAGGTACTTGGAAATTGGACTAAGAAAATTGGAATGGTTGACAGCACAACTGATCTCCTTGACGTTTGAAAATCTGCCTTGAAATCTGCTATAGCATTGTCCTTTGAAGTCATCTTTTCCATTCCTGCTTGTCCCAATTTGTCATGCTAACGGTTTAGGGTTCTGAGATCTGAGTCTTGAGCTGCTAAAAAGTCTGAAAACTGTCAGCAACTGACCAATCCCTAACTTTTAAGCCTACCCTCACTGTTTTTTCTGAGGAAATGCTGCTCAAGCTCATGAAGGACTCAAAATCCCACTCTCCAAGATTCCCACTCCCCCTCCCGCCTGTTGTTTCGCAAAATTTTGATTTGCAGAATTTTGTTAGGCACGCTGCAACATCGGGGGTACAAGCCAATCGAGTGACTCCATTTGACCCAATGTACGTGCTATCCCTTGCTTCAGTGTCTCTGAACCTACAAATCCTCAAACAATTGGTGCATGAGTGTTTCTACAATAGTCATGATCTATGATAGTGTGTAGCACACAACAGTCCAGCAACTTTCCAGAGACGACGATGATGAACAAAAATTATTGATCCATAATAGAACAACGGTAAACATGCAATTCAATTGGGAGATGTGGTGTTTTGTTAGGCTGAGAAAGAGAGGAGTTTAGAAACCTTGCAAGCTGGTTTTGGTTTCCATCAAAAATTGGAGGAGGCCTTCACAGGAATCCTCCAGATCTTGATAAACTTCTCGCAAAAGCTCCTGATATACACACACACAGATCATGTCAACATGTGTTTTGACATCATGAAAAAACATATCACTTTGTCTTTCTTTACTTCATTAAGAGCAAAAGCTTGCAGTTTCATCCTGAAAAGACAGAAGGTTGGTTTTGACCCACCTTCATTTTACATGAGAAAATGACATGTTTTCCACAGCTAAATTGTGATCATTTCCATAAAAAATCCACATAGTTTCCAAGCAATGTAAAAGTGGAAAAACCACCAGTTCCAGAATTTGAGTTGGGACAGTTCAGACATATACCAGCTCTTCAGGACCACCCATGTTGCCATATAGAGGGTCATCAATGTCTTCTACCTGCTGACCAGAAATTTGGACTTCAGTCAGTTTCAAAATCAATCCTTTTGTTTCAACAATCTTCAAAACCTTGGAACTAAAATTACAGTACATTAGCATGTCCATCCTTCACACAGAAAAACACAAATACACAAAGCTCAAGATCAAGGCTCAGAAACAAGCTTGACAAGCTCAGAACTAATAGGGAGATCCAATGGGTACCGTTCGTTTTCTGCAGAATTCACCAAGGCGTCGTACTTTGTAAGAATATCGACCCTCCTTGTCAATAGCCTCATAAACTGTGACTTCTTTCAAAACATCTGATGCATTGAACTGCAGAGGAGAGGAGATATAAATCTTCCACTTTTTCCCAATCCCTTTTGAGCATTGCAACAAAAAGAAAATGGGGACAGGACAAAGAAATTTATATGTATTTTCACTCAGAGAGCAACAACAATGAGGTAGAAGCAAACAACAACAACAAAATGAAGAGAGAGAGTGAGAAGCAGGCTTGACTTACTTTGTCCATGACCAACAGAAGATCAAAGAGGACAATGTCAGAGGTGCAGTCAAAGACCCGAGCAACAGCTCCCTCACGTAGTTGCAAGCCCAATTCTTGTGCAACTTCCACTGCTCTTGCATCAGGAGCTTCCCCGACATTATAATCCTTTGAAGCCTGCAGAAGCAATTGAAACTAAAACTGAGATGTATGTTTCTGAACCTACAATAGCACATAAATGGATAGATTCAAAGGTGCATGATCTTGATCAGTCTTTTGCATCAGAGTTGTTTTCCAAGGTTTTCTTTTGTGGGTTTTGTTTGATCTAGGGTTCTAAAGCATTGAATCTCATCATCATCATCATCATCATCATGTTCACCTTGGAAGTACATTCGATGCTGTCCTGCAAGTCTTGATCCTGAATAAGATGAGAGAAAATTGCCTCTGCGAAAATGGAGCGACACACATTGCCTTCACTCAGAAACAGAATTCGGAGCTTTGAATCACTGGCTTGGTCCTGGAGGCAAATGCAAAGGGTGTTGGTTAGGGGAAGAAAGATTGGAAAGGTTTCCTTTGTATTGAGAGATGATGGGATACTGCAACATGGTTCTACAATCGGAGCTGTGCTGGGTGGTGCATGAAAGAAGCTGCACACAGATGGAAAAAAAGGGGAACAACTCTACTCAGATCTCCAACATGGTTTGAGAGTAGAGGAAGTGAAGGAAAGGAGAGGATTGTGTTGTGCTCATGTACTTACCACAGATCGTTGCAGAAATGGAGATACTCGGAACGATGGGTTCACACAATTGCTGCTCACATCAAACCTCACACTTGTGTCCTGCTGCTGCTGTTGCTGTTCACCTTCCACAACTCTTTCCCTTCTTTCCTTACTCTCTTCATTCTGGCTGCCGCTTTGCAAGCATACAATTGCAGCAGCAGCAACAACCCTCGAAGTCTCCGTGCATCTGGCCTTGTTGAACAACACCCATGATCTTTTCCCAACAATGGATTGTTGCTCCTCACGAGATGTCCTTGAGCTGCTGAGCCATCGACACTGAGACAACAAAGGAGCTAGAGATGGGAGACGAACAGAATTCGGAGACGACGACGACGACGACGACGGTGGGTTCTGGAAATGTAGATTGCAATGCGCTGAACTTGTTGGAGCTGCTGCTGCTGCCATAGCTACTACAGAACCTCCGCATGCAGCAGCCATGTCTCTTCTCATCCTTTGCAAATCCCAAGCTCTTGAACCATACCCAGTTCCTGCAGCAAACTTTCTTTCCTCGGAAACGGATAGAGCCCAACAACACGCGGCAGATAAGGGTAGGGACCCATTCTCTTCTCTCTCTCTCTCTATTTCTCTCTCTGCGATTTTCTTTTTCGCCGTTTCGTTGCTCGGGGTTCAAGAGGAAAAGGGATTTGTTCGTTTTCTGGATTTGCTCCTGCTGGCTGGTGCAATAGTTTGTTCTGTCATCCACGAGATGATGTCACAGATTTGGATCCAATCTCGACGCATTCGCCATCTTCAGGCAGCAGTCTTCTCACCCATTTGAAGAATCTGTGTGCAGGCATCCTGTATCTATCTCTCTCAGATGCTTTGAGGTCTGGGGTTTTCAGCCTTGGTTCATCATCATGTTGAGCTGACCCATTCTTGGGTTCCCGGACAGATTGTTGGGTTTCTCAGACAGAGTGCGTACACTTTTTCTCTTGGAGGATTGTTTGCAGCAAGCAGCATCTATGGCTTTGTTATAGAGAGTAGGAGTCAGTATGCTTCTGCAGTTTCGTTTTCTCACTGGATTCTTGCATTTGGAGGCGCTGCTGCTGCTGCTCTCACTATCTTCGTGAACCCAGGGTTTTCTTCTTTTGGGTTTCCTGGGCGAGAAATCATGGTGGTCATGGTGGGGACTTCCTCCCCTCTCGCACCTTCACTATTCCATTTGCAACAAAACTGTGCTCAAAGAGTTCATCAGTGCAGACCAAGAGCCATCATAGCCGCACGATGCAGATTTTGGAGCTGCTATACTCCTCCTTACCACCAGCAGCAGCATCTCCTGCTACATCCCACAAGACCTAATCCTCATTGGGTTTCAAGCCACAAGGGACTTGAAGCCGTTACAGGAGGTGGGCTGAAACCAAGGAGGAGGAGGAGGGGAAGGAGTGGCTATGTCTTTGGTGCCGAGAAGCTGGGGCTAGAGGCACCTTTGGAAGAGGGATCATCTTCACAAGAATCAATACGCAGAAAATCCACTGCAGAAGTTCAGGCAAGGCTAGATTCTGACCTTAATGATAGCAATCTCCTGACAGGAGGATCTTCATCTAGTTTAGAATATCCTTTAGGGATTGATGGCAGGGAAGACTATTCAGACTTGAATGGGAGCATCTGCAGTGAAGAAGAAGAAGATTCATCCCATGAGAAGGTGAACAGCTGCTCTTCAGAAGGTGAATCACAGAATTGGAGAATGTTTTCAGCTGAAGAAGGAGCAGGATCAGCAACAGCAAGTGATGCAAATTCCTCTTGCACATTATTGTCTGATACAGAGAAGGCTGAACAAGAGACAGCTCCGGAGCAATTGCAGGTGCGCAGACGGCTGGCAGAAGATCTGCTCAGTGAACCTGATAAAGCTTCTGGCAGATGGTCTCCTGCTGAATTACAGAAGATTGATTTCTTGGAAAGATATGAGTACAGGCAAGTCCATCTGTTTTGCCTACATTGTAATACAACTGTTTTGTCTTCGAATATAACTAAGCTCAGAAATTTGATGCCATGACTATCTTATGTCTTCACAATCTGTCACATGAAGAGAGGGTTTGATCCTATGAATTTCTTGCGTCTTTGCAATCTGACACATGAAGTGGTTGATGCCATGACTGTCTTGTGAGTCTCTTTGTAAGAGGAGGTGGGGATGATCATCCTGACCGTAGGTTCTGCTGATATCCCAGTGAAGGCATGCAATTTTGTTGGTACTTCATGTTTTTTTGAATCAGGAACGAAAGGGTTCTCAGGTGTCATCAATTTGTAACCCCCAGCTTCTGTGATTCAATGTGCAATGCCCTATATAGTTGAGCTTCTTCCAGGGAGATGAAATTCTTGGGTTGTGGATTTGCAGGCATGAGAGCAAAAAAGGGGTATTAGTGATTCAGGCCTTGCGTAAAGAACACATGAAAGCCACAGAAGAGCTTTTGGTGGATTCATTTGCTGAGCTGATGGGGGGTTTGCTCACTTATCGTCCTCTTCTTTCACTCACAGTGAAACAGTATGTCAGGGAGCGGCGTGCAGCTCTTCCTCAGGCAGTGACACTTGTTGGCTTATATGCACCTGCAGAGGATAACCCTTCAATGGGTCTGATGGATGACAGATGGTCAGGAAATTGGATTGTAGCTGGAACAGTGGAGCTTTCATTCTGTGTAACTGGACATCCCTATCTCCCAAACCCACCGCCACCTCCCAATGCTCCTTACATCTGCAACATGGCTGTTAGTAGAGACTACCGCAGGTTGGTACATAACTTTTCAGTTTATTTTCTGAGTGCAAAATTTCAATCACTTGAATGAGGCTTCTCTCTCTCTCTTCCCCTCCCATTCCCCTCTCTCATCTCTCTTTCTCTTCATCTTCTCCTCTACTCTATCAGAAAAGGGTTGGGGGTGGTATTTGATCTTTGGATGTTTCTTGAGGTGTTTTGCAGGAGGGGTTTAGGCCGACAGATGTTGAAGGCAGCAGAGGATCTTGCAATGACCAAGGGATACCAAGACATGTATCTGCATTGCCGGATTGTGGACACTGCTCCTCTGAACATGTACAAGGAGGCAGGCTACCAAGTGGTAGCAACTGACAGTTTGCTGTCTGTTTTAACCTTTCAACGCCGCCGCTATCTCATGCGCAAGAGATTATCTAAAGTGAAGTTGGTACCTGAGTAAGTAGTCCCCAACAACACAAGTTCAAAGCTCAAACCTACTGTACATTACTGTCATCTGAAAATTGATGTCCAATAATTTGTGTGTTATAAAAGTAGTCTTGTGCAGATAGACTCCTCCACAATGCAATTTTGTGCAACCAAGAATTTCTACAATTCATGTAGTATTCTACTTTCATGTTGCACCCAGTAGCTAGTCTATCCATTAGATTTGATGTTTTGCGATAGTTTTTTTAGCTACAGCTTCATGTGAAGCGTGAGAATCATATATTTGAAGGAGCCAGGGAGGGGTGGAGGGCAAGCAAATGATGTTTCAAGTGATAGGTGGTAGTGCTTTTTCCCTTCTTGCTGAATCAGGAGAAGTTGTCTGATCACAAATTGAAGACAAATACTCAAGATGGGTTCCAGACTTCTGGATGGAAACACATACCATCCATTCAAAATGGGTGCTTTCTATTGACCTTTGTATCTTCTTCATATTCATGTGGGAGTTGCCAAGAACATTGAAGTCACGAAAACAAAGTCCCTGTGTTGTGGACACTGTTGCAGAAATGAAAATAGCAGATGAAACCATTTTCTAAACCCATAAGGTTTGTCTTTGAGATGGAAATCAACTTGAAAAGCCTTTGGGATTTAATGGATCATAACAGCGTGTTATAAATGTCAAGGGAAGTAATTATGGGGAGTGAAAGCATCTTTATTGGCAACAGTATAATGTCTTATTCTTAGTAATTTGGATGAAGTTCAGGCCTTAAAATGTGCAAAACTGAGTTTGGACCAATGTTGTCCAATTATCAACTCTAGACATATCCTCTGGATACCAATTAAGCATATTCATTTTTATAGTTAGGAAATATATGTATTGAAAATATAAAATCAATTTACTACACCAGTTGGTTACACATTCATTTTTAAAAAAAATCCTTTTGTTGGTTAGGAATTGGACTGGTGGGTTCACACAAAACCACCCAACTCCACATATAACACCAAACCATGCCTCAACCACAACCCACATAAAACCACCCAATCCCACATACAAAACCAAACCATCAACACTAATCAACATCTAAATGTAATTCCTCAAAATATTCCACTTTTTCAATCAAGTCATAGTTATCATCTGCCAAAGATGCTTTTGCTTTCACATATTCCATATAATCCACTTTTTCCTTACAATTAAAGTGTGGATGAATAGGACAATTTTTCACCATAGTGGCCAAGGTTTTCTGTTTGAAAGCGATAACGTTGTAAAAATGTTAGCACCCCAATAAAGTTAAACATTTTTTTTGTTTCAATTTGTGATTTGAAAATGCTAAGGATTTGTTTCACCATGAATGAAACATTTGGAAATTGTCCTTCATTGATATGCCATCAAGCAAGGGGATCATCACATGTAGCTAGGAGTATGGATGATCTCCTAAACAAAGACAACTCTTAATAACAAATGCATGTGAAGACTTTTGAACGGATGTTCCAACACCAAATATGTTAGTGCCACCCACCAATGCACTTTCCTTGTGTTGGTGGCATTTTACTCCTTTGCAAACCCATACAATGATGATGTCACCCATTACAAGGTTTTAACTTCACCCTAATTACAAATGCTAATGTACACAACATTTGATTTGTCTAGCGAAAAATGCAACATAATGTTGTCTTGGGACAAGTTGTTGTGCAAAATTCCATAATGTTTATGAATGCCCATGCCAACTTCACATGATTTCATCTAAAGGCAATAAGTCATGTTTGCCTTTTCTTATCCAAAACCCTTTGCCACAATAAGGTTAGTTATCCATAATGGGAGAGTATTTTGTGTTGTAATCCAATATTTCTCAAAGAGTTAAATCGTTCCATCATAATGTGTAAGCCTCCATGGTCTCTAAGTGGATGTTGAGGAATTTGATGACACTTGAATATTTGCATGGGTAGGCCAAAACTTCCACTAAATGTTGCTTCCATGTTTTTGGCTTATTATTCGTCTTTGGTGTTTTCCCCACCAACTCAATGGTGTTTGGGATGCAATTGAACCTTTCAATTTGCACCTTACACACCACACCATAACCACTTTGATTGTTTCCACTCAATAATGGGAGCACATTTGTCATGCTTGGAATCCATAAGATGTCACAACTTTCAATATGGATGAGAAGGTTTTAAGCACCTTTTTCCATCCATGGTGTTAGTTTCCCCTTTTTTTTGAAAAATTCTTTGTGAATTTGGCCCACCATGAAATTTTGTCCCACAAGTTTGCCATTTCTGTGGTCCAATGTGTCTTGTCCTTTTGTGGATAACGGACTATACACCATTGCCATAAGTTTGTGGCTACATTTGAAATTTTGCATTGAAACCATTCCAAAAACCCTTCAAAATTTTGAAGTTCAATATATTATAGGGAATCATATAATTTGTCAAAAACTTATTCTCCATGATTTGTTTGTACTTTTTTAGGCTAGATCCTTGTTTATTCACAAAATCACTATTGAAGTATGCCATTGTGTCCTCTTCGAAAAAACTGATGATAATTTCCTAAAATCATCATGTGGTAATTCATTTAAGGTCATTGTCTTCAAGCGTTTGACACTTTTGGGATAACATTAATGAATGTTTTAAATGCCAAACATTTTTACAACCCTTTTTGCTTATGCATGGTTGAAGGTGGGTCACTCAAAGGTTTGTGAATATCACTACTAGATGGTGTGTGAAATAATGTGTTTTAATTAGATTGTCCCTTGAACATCTATCCCCTCCTAGTTGTTGGCTATCTTACATTGTTGAAATTTAGCATACCCAAAAAACCCAAAGACTTTCCAAACATTTATTATTAAAATCTTGAAAGGTCAAGGTTTAAAGTGTTTGAAAATTTCCACAAAATGCAAAAAAGGCAACCCCTAACCAAGGACTTGACCACCTCAACTTACCTAGGGTTCTATGCAATGCTTGTGAGTGTGTGGTCTATATGGTTGTGTCAAGTTATTGTGTTGTTTCTATGCATTAATTTATGGGGTCTTTCCTTTAATGTGTCTTAACTTTCATTCCATTTTTTTTTGTGGCATGTATCAATTGTAATATTAAAAGATAATTAGAACTATATGTTACTTGGTATTATAAACCCTAATATAGACTTTGCGTGTTCCTATTGTGACCTAGTTAGCTAGTATGAAGGGTTTGAATTTTACTTGATTTTGTCTTTTGCCTAACATTTTGTATTGTGTTTCCAAGTTTTTTTTGGGCACTATTTCTTGGAAGAGATTAAAATTTAAGTGTGATTGTTTGAGGTGTTACTATGTACAACAAGATATTATGATGGAACTATACTAAATAGGTTCATTGGTGAATTTTGAAGTCTCTTTGTGTGTTGTTGAATCATGAGAATATAAAACTTGTACATTGACTATTGAAATTTGGAGGTCTTTTTGTATGCACCATAATCTTTTGATGAACATTGCAACAACTTGTTACCTTACCTAGTTTATAAAAAACAAATTGTCATTGTTTGTAGACCAAGTATTGTTTTTGTTGGATTTGTGTACATTTTTCATATTTTTCCTTCTATTTTTTATATTGGATTTTTTCTTTTTGGGTGTAATAATGGAGTTGGTCTTTAGTCCTAACAAGGATTTTGTTATTAATTCAAGTAAAAAGAGGCTTTCACCTCCACACATTGTGTCAATTTTAGATGTCCAACAAAGGATGTTGGGTGCTTCATTTGAGGGTTGAATTTTCAACCAATATGGTTCCTATGATGTGGTTAGCAATGCATATAAATATATCCATTGTGACTTCACTAATAGCCATGGGTTTTTGACAATTATTTTAATTATCAACATTACTTTTGTGACTAGCTTTTCTCCTTGTTTGAAAATGGTCACGCATGTGAGGGTCAACAAATTTTAGGTCTATAACAAATTTGAGAGGGGAGACAAGATGTTTGTCTTGAAGGTTGGCCCAATGACAACCATTGATTGAGTACATTGACCCTACCTTTGCAATTTTCAAATTTATACCAACACACATGGTTTAAAAGTCTTATTCATAAGGAGGACTTTGAGGAGCTTAGCACCATTGAAATGGTGGTGATTGGTATTTGTGGCAAATCTAACAAATCATTTATCCTTAATGTGTTTGATGGGGATGATAATGAGGAGTTTCATGCAGTCTTTTTTTCCCCTAAATTTTACTTTCAATACATGCAGCTTGTTGAGTTATACAACATTGGCAGACCATCAATTTTCTTCATAAAGAACTTTAGCAATGTTTTTTATGGGATATAATAGGCTATTGACAAACTATGTTTCAAAATTTGTGATGTCAATGGTTGAGAAGTAGATAGATTGGTTGAAGTACATGCAAGATTTTAACATGCATTAATTTTGAGGTAAAAGTGTTTTTTTTATAAGACTTATTATGATGAATTTGTTGTTTTCTCTCACAATTTTTGACTCTAGAAGGAAAACCCCCCTTTTCCAATTGCATTTCCAACTCCTTTTCAACTACAATTTCTAGTTGAAAACAACAAATTTGGTTGGAAGATTTTATTTACAATTAAAATTTATTATTTGTAATTAAAAACCATGGTAGTCACCAAGTACAAGTTGAAAGTGACATTCTAGTTGAAAACATCAACCATGTGTTAGCACCACATCAAACCATTTTAGTTGTGAATGACATTAACTACTACATGTGAAACTCCAATTTCAGCAATAGGCTAGATGAAATTCATCCACTAATATTTCATGACATCATCAATTTTGTACTTCAATACTCAATATTAAAATAGAGATTAAATTTATATGGATTGCTCGATTTGAGGAAGGAAGATAGTTTGACATTTGGATTAAGGAGATAGTGGCATGTGGTAGTGATCAATTATTTTAATATTAAATATTGTTAGTAAATGACATTAATCTAGATCATCCATCTTGCATCCAATAAGATTTTGACACATGGACATACATTTTATATCTAACTAAGGCTAAACACCTACCTACTTACCTACCTATTTGATTAAGCTCAAATATTTATGTAAATAGGCCTAGGTAGTTAAACTACCTACCCATCAAAACCTATTTACCAAATAAGCTAGTTTGAGATTATTTTATTTTATTATTTATTTTATTTTAAAGGTCGAACCACTTTAATTGGCTCATTCCAAGTACCACTTGTTTTTTAAAAATAATTTGTACATTTAGCTATATAGTTTGCAAACTTGAAACATGTGACAAAAAATATGGGACAAACATTTTAGTTGCATATTGATCTTAGTTGTAACTTGGTTGTAATCTAGTTACAACTACTAGGATAGACATGTTGATAAGGACAAAGACCTATAAATCTTAGTACATTGTTCTATTGCTTTTGGAGCTCTAAACAATTTTATAGCCATTCACTTAACACATTCAAAGCAAAACAAATCTCAAATTGATGATGGAATGAACAAGATACGGCCTTTGCAAGTGAAGGGGGTCATGGGCTTGTGGGTTGGCACATATTAATAATTTGCATTTTGGAGCTTAAGATTATTGGATGTTTTATTGTTTTTGCACTTCAAAAAGGTTTTGTAAAGCTTTAGATTGCATTCTCATAGCTTTTTAAACTATTCAAAACAAACAAAAAAATGAAGAAGATATGAAATTTGAAAGGAAGGGGTCTAAATGTTTTTTTCTCCTTGAATAAACTCATTTTTTTCTTGTTTTTTTATTGTTGTGTGAATTGAAATGAGGAGAAGCTGGATGAATTAATGTGGACACACAAGATTTTAGGGTTTTAAATTTTGTCATTATCAACTTTCTATAGTTACAATGGACAACTTTCCACCAATTGTCTTTTTCTTTTCGTTTTGGCCATTGTTGTATTGACTTCAAGAGGGCACCTGAAGGAGTGTAGTATAGTTTGTTATTTGTGTATAATGTAGAACTTATGATATACTAATGGAGGAGATTGGAGTAGCATTGGTGGAGTCACTAAATTTGGACATGGTAATGGAGAATATAGGGCAGGTGCCAAATGAAATTAACAACCAAGTACATCTACCAAGATTATAATAGAGATTTGTAGAGAACTTGTTATACGTTGTTTATCTTGGTAGTTGTTGAATTTATTCCATTATGCCAACAACTACTAAGTCAAGAATGGCGTATGTAATTGTGGTTTTGTATGGAGGATTGGTTTCGAAACATGATGATAAAATGTCAAGGTGGTTTGAGTTATAGGCGAAAGTGCATATTGGAAATCCTATAGTCCTACATTAATTTGGATTGTATGCAAAGGATGTAATCAATTTGACTTGGAAAATTGAGTGGGGTGCTAAGCATGAGAAACCCATCAAAGGTATTGTTAAAGGGTAGAAATCTTTAGACTATTTAATAACCAAAGGTGTAAAACTAATGGGATTAAGTAGTTCATGTTAGTGAGTGGTTGGGGGTAATCTACCCAATCATCTAGGAGATTTTTAGAAAGGGATTAAAATAAAGGCCTTATTTTCATGGGGTCGATGTGGGCCTTGGATGGTTTTGTGGAGGAGATTAAAGGAGGTTTTGGAAGATTTCTATGGATTTCAAGACTTTTGTAGTGGGTTGTTGGAATGGAAAACTTTCTTGGACAAGGGTGTGTTATAACATTAGGGAGGATAGAGTAATGAGGAAATGTATTTGTATTTGTGTGTGATTTTAATGGAAAATGGTTGAGGAATTTTTATTTGTTTGCATTTACTTTATTAAGAGATGTGAAAAGTAGTGTAGTTTAAAATTATACAAGGTGTTGTTGCCCCTTTCCATGGTAGTTTTGCATTTCTTCTATAACAAAAAACAAGAGGGCATACTAAGTGGTAGCTTCTAAAGTAGTAAGCTATTAGTTGCCATAAGAAGGTAACAACTAATATGCAATAGTAGGAAGAGGGGGAACACTTGAAGGTAGTAGTTTGCAGATTAAGAAGGATTACTACAAGTGGTAGGCAATGGCCATGAATGGATGTAGTTTGCTACAAATAGTAGGTAACATAGGGGATGCATTTCAAGGTACTCTAAACAATAAGCATGGTTACCAAAGGGTCTATAGGTGTTATTAAGGTGGGATAATAGTTATGAAAGGCCTTCAAACCCACTAGGGCAACGTCTAGGGGCATTGAAGGTACTGCAAAGCCTTAAAGAGTAGCTATTATCTAGATATGTTCATTTCCAATCTTGCCTTTCTATATTTTCTTCCTTTAACACCTCTAGAATAGCTTGTAGATAAGACGATAGGTTTGATCTTAAATAACAAATCCTACCTTCTTCTTTTGCTCTTTGTGTGACTTCTTATTTATTACTTGAGTAGTTGTAGTAAAGTAAGCAAGTGAGGGTAGTTTTTTTTTAGTAGTAAGGTGTTGACCTTGTTCCTTCAATTTTACCTCTTGGAGGATGATAATGATTGAAGGCCACAATTTCACCCCTTTACAGGTATCCTAGAGAGGAAGTAAAAATGTGAATAGAAGTTGGGTTTGTGTTACCTTGAAAATTGTTTATATGCCCTTTGTTTTGTGTAAGATTTTATCCATTGTCACAATGGTTTTATATGAACCTATTGCTTGAACCTAAAATTGAAACCAAACATTATATAATGACAATGTAGATGAAAGGGGGTTGGTGTATGGGTGTCTTAGAGTGATCCAAATATAAAAGTGCATTGCATACATGTGGGTGGGATTTTAACAACTCAAATGGATGGAATGGACATTAAGGGTTTTGATCTCTAGCTAAATCTCCAACAAACATAATTTAATGTGCAAATCAATAATGCACAAAAATGTTAGGAAATGTTGTAGAGAACCTTGTTGTTAGTTAATTCTTTTGTGTGACAAAAGTTACTATAGACACTTTAGGATCCATTACCTTTGATATTAAGTATAAGCATGGGACTTTAAGTGTTTGTTGTAAATCTTTTTCTTGTTGACTTGAGCATTGTAATAGTAATCCTTTAGGTTATATATTTCTATCTATTTAATTGAATGTCATTTTTTTTTGTTACAATTATTCCTTTGTCTTTGGAGTTTTATGAAATATTGTTAATTTTCATTTGGCTCATCCATGGTCATGAAAATCTTTCCAAAAGGACAAAAAACTTCAAAGGTATGTAGGTATTTGGTGACAGGTGTGTTTACTCTACCTATTAGCTATGATATATTAATTCAATCCACTTATTACCAATATAAAGTATTAAACATACAAATATTTAAGAAACAAAAAAATATTATCAAATATCTATAATAATAATAATAATAATAATAATAAATTTAGACGAATAATTAAATAAATAGAAATATTATAAAATAGTTAACTATAACTTAATTTTTAATTAATTATATGATTGATGGTAGTATAATATAGTATAATACATAATGATATTTATAAAATAAATATTCATTTTACAATATATTGCCAAACAATAATTGTAATTATGATAGTTAATATTGTGAATACTAATAATAAATATTTATATACATTAATATTCAATATATAATACATAGAATAATTTATAATAATAATGTACATTAATTCTAGTATAAATAATATTTAGAATTGAATATTAGTTATATTAAATAATTTTAACTATAAAATAGAATTTTATTACTGAATAATGGTTGATAATATTATTAATATTGATAATATCTTATAATTTATACTTAATAGTAATATATACCTATGTTATATTAATTAGGTGATATATAATAACACACATGCGCGCACATGTGCGCACATATTATGTATTAACTTAAATTAGGTATGTTATCTAACCTAGGTTTTATACTCTTTTGAGGGTTTTAAAATATTGTAGTACCTTTTCATATTTTTCATTTGATCCATTCATCCATTGATGTAAATTATCATTTGGCCAAAAACCAAATTACCAAAATAGTTGAAGGCCCGACTTCAAATGATGCAACATCACCCAAGGGTAGAATGATGCTTGATGATGTCATAATTTTAGTTAGCCTTTCAATTAAAAGTCAAGTACGAAAGTTGTCAATGTAAATTGTTGCCAAAGGTGGTCGCCCCATTTGAGGACCAACTTCAACTAGTGACCAATTTTGTTGGCGCCTCAACTTATTTAAAAGTTTTGGTTTTTTGATTTTTTTAAAAAAAAAATTGTGGTTGGAATCTAGTTGGAAACAACATCTAGTCAAGAGTTTTTTGGTTTAGAAATGGGGTTTTTTTTCTAATGTGAATAATACATTTGTTTGTAGGTTTTCTAGTTCTAATTTTGTGAGTTTAATTATCACTAGGTTTCTTTTGTGATGTCCAAAGAAGGTAAAATGTGTGTAATAAGAGTTATAAAAATTGATAATTTTGTTGGATAATTTGATTGAAGTTTGTTTTGATGGCTAGTTTTTGTATGATGGAAATTGTGTTATGTTATTGTGTTATGTTATGTTATTGTAAGTTATTGGAAAGCTACATATTTCGAACATAATTTCTTATTTTGAAAATGTATGGACATGCTGCCATCTTACTTCTTTAACCAACCATGACTTTAGTTACTATTGTTATGTTTGCAAATGCATGGTGGCAACAAAAAATAAACCTCATGCATTAACTATGTAGTCAAATACAAAGGTGGAAAAGAACACCAAGTGATATTTTGTATAGATATTTATATGATCATTGAATTGTTTTAATTATGTTATATTTAGTTGTTTGAACCATTTTGTAGGAAAAATCCTAAATACATTCTCAAATGCTAAATAAACCACCACCACAAAAATAGGGTCCTAATTTGACAAAACCTCAAAATGAATTTAATGTAAAACTTGAAACTCTAAAATGTATTAATAATACCATACAACCTGAAGCCTAAATATTTAGAATTCCAATATAAAAAAACCTTAAAGCGTAAAAACTAAAGCGTGAAAGTCCGAAACATATTTTTGAATATTAAATTATAACCATATTATTAAAAACTAAACCTTAAGCATATTTTTTTAATTAATTATTTTTTTTGAAACCTAAAACTATTCAACCTTAATCTAATTTTTTAGTGTATAAAGTAAAGATTAAAACTGAAAGCATAAAACAAATCCAATTAATAAATATATATTATGAAAATCAACAAATATATTTGTAAATTTTATAATTTTATAAACTACCTTTTTTGTGAATTCAAATATATATTTTCTTTTAAATTAACAATAATATATTTTAAAAGCTTCATAAAGTTTTTAAATCCATATCAAATTATCAAAAATGGGTTTGCAATGTATTATCAATTTGCTTTAGGATGTAGGTGATTGTTTATTTAATGCAATAACATATCTACCAATGTTTTTGGAAATGTTGACTATAATTTGAGAAAATTCCATGTTATATTTATAAGATTGTTTGAGTTTTGGATTTCTAAAAGCCTTGCAGTGTCATTGACATGAATTAAATAGAAAATTTCTTCATGATTTACATAATGGACAAGCTAATGATGAAGAAACTTATATGCATAAAGGTGTACGCATGGTAAATTGTACATACTTTTTACCTTATCAAGGTTGGATAAAAGTACACATAAAATAACAATAGAACCCATGAAAATTTTGGTTTAAGTTGAATTTTTATATTAAAATAAATATATAAACATAGTTATTCCTTGTTGTGCATTGATTTTCAGCTTTAAAATTGTTCCAATTAGTTTTTTATTTATTTGCTTAAAATGCAAGTAGGTTCAAACTCTATTTTATGTAGTGAAGGACTTTTTAAAGTATGTGGTAAGAAGGCTTTAATAAATAGATTTTCTACTTTCTATTATGGTCACACTTCAAAACTATAATGATATTTATATCCTCAAAAGTAATAAAATAACTAAAATTTTAAAGTAAACTAAAAGTATCCCCATTTGGGTCAAATTGTAAAGAAATGGGCCAAAAACCATGTCAAATCATGTCAAATTTTTGTAATGATTATTACATATGGATGTGTAGTGCCATTTTAATGATAAGTAAATCATGGGATGTTGTGTTTATTGAAAAATATGGATGTTGGGAATTCTAAATTCAATTAGTACATGTTCTAATATTGAGTTTCAAATTGAATTTAGGACTTGCAAAGTTGAATAGGTGCAACGTCAAATAATTATACATTCACAAAGGGTTATTTAATTTTCAAATTACAAATGATTTAATCACCAATTTTTTTGTACTTATTGGGGACTATAAAGAACATTTAAAGATCAATCAAAAGCCAATAAATATACAACTTGATATTTTTCAAAATTCAGAGTCTACTTGAAGTTCATGAATCCTTTGTCACATGTAAATGTGGTGCAATATACATGTTGTTTAAAGCAATTTTTTTAATTTTAATGTAACAAAGTAAGCATGATAATTTAATCAATGTTTTTACATGATTTAATTAATAATTAGATAATCCACCAAACCTTATAAATTTGTAAAAAATCATTTGTCTAAAAATGATTATCATATGATTATTTAAGTGTTTTTTATTATGTTTTGACTAGGTGTGATCAATTTGCAAAAAACCCCAATCCAAAATTCTATATTAGCATGATGCACCAATGACAAATTTAGAAGTCCAAGCAAGAGGCTTAGCACATGGTGGATGCCATTATGTCAAGCAAACTTGGTACAAGTGCTTACTGTCACCTTTTAAAGGAGTCTTCTTCCACATGAACTAGTAGTGGTTGGTTGCAATTAGGGTCAAATTTTCATAGAAAATTGTATTTGTTAAGTACTTTAACTCTCATGACTCAAAAATTTCCACAACAAATTTTGTCAAGTATTGTAGTAGGATTTCATTACAGGTCAAGTATGTTGAAACCATGTTTGCATGCAACAAAACAATGATCTCATGAAAAATGAATAATACTTTATAAATTGATTTAAGGAATTGGTGTGTGTTGAATGCATCTAGAACTTATGGATTGAAGCTTTTCATTTGTTTATCATAAGTTGGGATTGTGGAGATGTAACCATTTTTGTTTATAGCTGGTTATAATTTCTTTTTAGAAATCTTGAATTGGTTAATTCATGAATTTTGATGCCATTTCACGGAGTGCTTCAACATTGAATATGTTGCATTACAAACATTGATGCATGTTTGTAATTAGAAGCCCACAAATTTGTCAATGCCATATGCAATTCTTAACTTCAATTTTCATGAGGTGGTTTTTTTCTAATTTAGTAACCAAACAATTTAAGTGTTTAATTTTCTTTGATTTTGTACATACTTAGTTTGCAAAGAGAAGTTGAGATTTGGAATCTTAATTAAGGTGATTTTGATTTTTTCCATAATGGTTTGCTATTTTTGCAAGTGCAAGTGGTGTTGATAAACATTTTGAAGATGGAGGCAATACATTATTTTCATGGCCATGTCAACTTCATGTTCCACATGCCACAAATTTCAATTAACCATGGTTTGGTATGCTCAATCAATACTCCACATGTCTCTTTATTTCAAGTGTTATGACTACGCCTAGTATTGACCACTTCTTGGACACATAGTCCTCAACTAGCAACACCTTGGCTTCTTATCAAAAGAACTAATGTCACTCCATGAGCACCTTCTACTATTTACTTAGAAGTCATTTTGCTTCTTAGAAGTCTACCTAGCACCCAATGTCATATTTTTAGAAGCTTTCTAAAATAGACCAAGCACCCAGGTCCTTTTGTTAGCATAGTGGTTTCTTTTGGACCACCCAATGTCATTCCATTAGTAGTATTCACTTTTTTTTCCAATATTGATTGTGCTTCATAGAATAGACCCATCACCCATGTCCTTTTTGTAAAATTATGGGTTTACTTTCACCACCCAATGTCATTCCATTAATAATTTTCATTTTTTTTTCCAATATTGATTGTGCTTCTTATAGTAGACCTAGCACCTAGAGGTCCTTTTCTTAGCATTGTGGTTTTTATTTCACCACCCAATGTCATTCCATTAGTAATTTTCATTCCTCTTTCCAACATTGATTGCGCTTCTTATAATAAACCCAACACCCAAGGTCCTTTGATTAGCATTGTGGTTTTTTTTCCACCACCTAATGTCATTCCATTAGTAATCTTCACTTTTTTTTCAACATTAATTATGCTTCCTACAACTTTATCCAACACCCAAGGTCCTTTGCTTAACATTATGGCTTCTTATCCACCACCTAATGTCATTCCATCAATAATCTTCACTCCTTTTTTCTAGTATTGATTGTGTTTCCTAGAAATGTATCTAACACCCAAGGTCCTTTGCTTAGCATTGTGGTTCTTTTTGCATCACCTAATGTCACTATATTGGTAGTCTCTTTCTTTTCTAGTACAAGTTGTGCTTCCTAAAGTCCACCCAACATTCAAGATCCTTTTCTTAACATTGGGCTTCTTTACCATGTCATATCATTAGTAGTCTGAACTCCTTTTTTGATATTCTGTGTGTCTCCTACAAGTTAAACCAACACCTTGGATCATTAGATTTTTCATAGAGATTGTTGTAGCATATTTTGATTCCATCCAAAAGAATGTTCCATAGATGTGGTTCTTTAACCTATCATTTCTAAATTAGGCATGTCTTGCTACTAGAAAAGTTTTGGTGTGTGCTTAAGTGCAAGTCATATTTGTAACATGGATATAAAAAGGATATTTGCAAAAGGGCTTGGTAGGACATTGATGGTGAGGCTATGAATGTCGCATTCATGGATTTGAACAATGGGCCTAAAGCTCTAGATTTGGAAGGAAGTCTAATCACTCCACATATGGATGGACCAAATTTAGGTCCAATAGATGTTGAAATTCAAGCAAAACAACTAAAGAGGGAAAAAATGCGGAATTATAAAAGGGCATCACGAGCACAATTGGCTGTAATAAATGAACAAGGTTTGAGCAAAAAATGGTTTTGAAGGTCCTTTGTGTGTGTTTTTCAAATCATACATTGTTGTAGATTCTCTTCATCTATGTTGCAAGTTGGTTTGAATAGACCTTATTAGTCCTTTATAATAAAGAATTGAATTGGATCTTCCAAGGTACTTTGTAAATGTTATGTTGGTCTTTTCTTACTATTTTAATGGTCCTTTGAAAACCCCCTCTAATTATTTTGTAAGGTCTTCTATAGGCCCTACATGTGAGCCTACATATGTGCTTTATAGGTGAACAATTGTTGTAGGTCCTTCTCATACATATTGTAGAATTTTTTAAACCAATTGTACAATTCTTTTGTAATTACTAAAAAGGGTCTTTTGATGGTCCTCTCCAATTAGATCTTGTCTATAGTCCTTGCACACTTTTAAAGTATAGTATGAAAAGACTAAACCTGCATGTTTTTTACATCAATTGTTATAGGTCCTTTTCATATCCATTGTGATGGTCATTTTATTGGGATATTGTTGGTCCTTTTTTAATCCTTTATATGTTTTTTGTACATTAGATATTATATATTGGACCTATGTTTATATCTATTACACTTGTGTTATTGGGGTCCATTGCGCATATAATTTTAATCTATGATTGCTTATAGTAATATTTATGTTGCAACAAATGAAACAAGTCAAAGTAAAAAACATGGATGAAGGTCCTTATCTAATGGGTCAACAAATACTCTAGAATGCAACTTTGCTATTATTGTTAAGGGGGAATGCGGTCAATTTCAATGGTGTCTAAAGGTTATGCTTTACAACTTATTCATATGTTATTTAGTCATGATCTAGCCTTCCAACATAAGGTCCTTGAAAGGATGTTTTAACATAAGTCAGTGAAGCCAATGCCACCCACCTATCTATCCAAATTGGGGAGACAAAAAATAGTCACTTGATTATTCAAAATATAAAATCTAATGTATCTATTCATTTAACCAATGGATGTTCAAGCAATCATTATGCTACCAATGAATTATTAGGGATTTTCACTACACTAAAATGCGTCCTAGTTCATTCTAACTTTCAGTAGATTTTGAGTGAATTTGGACATTTTTACCATGGCGAAATTGGTCAACCCCTTAGTGAATAAGGAACGGTTGCTATGAATAGTGAATTGGTTCGTTAATGCCTAATGAAACAAGGTTATTTCCAAGTGAAATACAAATTTGCCAAGCCATTTCATTTGATAATTAATTAACTAGGCAACATGGAAATCAATTAAATTTAAATTATTTAATATTTAATGCAATATTTAATATTATTGATAATTTCATGATTTTTTAGCCTATGAATTATTGACACATGTCACAACCTATGTTAGGATAAAAATTTAGCCTAAGTACATAGGCCATGTAATCAAGCTAAATACGTACTTACTTTAGGGAACTACATAAGAGAATATTTGGTCAACTTACCATTATTGAGCACAAACACACCATTTGTGAGGTTTGATCTTTTAACCTCTAAGATGGAGGTGAACACTTGTACCATCAAACCAACACACTTGTCATACTGTGTTACATTATATTTTATTTATCAAATATTTCATTTTAAACATTACAAAAACATAAACTTTGAAAATTCATATCTTATTAAGATTTTGTTTAAATGAAATGATTAAATTTGAATTTAATTTTTTTTTCAATAGTGCACATAATTACCCCTAAATCCTTTTGAAAGTGTACAATCATTCAAACAATTTTTTTTTGTGAATATCACTATTCAATAACATTTCAATGACCATTTTTTTGAAAAAAAAAAGTTTAATAAATGGATAAGATTTTTTTTATTATAAGAATATTACCTATGTTAGGCTACTTTCAACTATTATAAAGTTACTTCTCATTGTTCTAAATTATTTCACCCTACATTATTTATAGCTATTCATGTCTATTTTTAAATTTTTGGGCTAATTTTAATTATTTCACCCTAGGTTACTTTTGGTTATTCTAAGTTACTTTTGGCTATTTTATGTTATTTTTGGTTTTTTTAGATTTTTTTACTATTATAAATTATTTTTGGCTATTGTAGGCTATTTTATTTTAGGTTATTTGTGGCTATTAGAAGTTATTTTTGGTTATTTTAAGCTATTTCATTTTAGGTTATTTTTTATTATGTAAAACTATTGTTGGTTAATTTTTGCTATTGAAAGCTATTTCATCTTATGTTATTATTGGTTATTTTAGGCTATATTACCATAGGTCATTTGTGGCTATTATATTAATGGTTATTGGTTACTCTTCTATTGGTGGTTATTAATGGTTATTCTATTAATGACTATTGGTAGCTATTGTATTGGTGGTTATTCTATTAATGGTTATTAATAGCTATTTTATTGGTGGTTATTTTAAGTTAAATTATAATAGGTTATTAATGGCTATTGTTGAATATTTTAGGCTATATTATCATAAGTTATTAATAGTTATTTTATTGTAAGTTATTTTATAAAAATATTCATATGCTATTATGGATTATTTTAAATTGTTATATTTAGGATATAATAACTTATAATAACTTAAAGTATAAGTTAAAATAACTAAGGTAGCCTAAAATAATATAGGGTATATCATAAAATAACATAGGGTATTTAAAACAACATAATAATAATAAACCTATTTATCACAGTAAATTATAATTTATTGTGGATTAGTGGACCCATGAAATAACTATGTCTCCTAACCATAGAAAGATTTGCAAGAAGAGGGTTGGGACCAAGCAAATCATATAACACCCCCATTCATCTCTTATAAGTTTCCCAAGTGAGTGACTTATGATTCCAACTATAATTTTAATTATTGATTAGAATGCTACAAAGTGGGCTCTAATGTTTTGATGGGATGAATGGAAAAAAACCTTTCATTTGCTTTCGTTTAGGGTTTTACTAGTGAATTAATCTACTTGTGAGTTTTAGGACTAACCACAAACTTGACCCCATGCATTTACTTGATTTTAATTTTTTTAATTTTTGTGTTGTAGCTAGAGTTTTTCACTGTGTTCAAGGAAAAACATCTTGATGTCATGGTTCAAGTCACAACATTTTCCAATTTGAAGCCTTGGTTTGTGAAGCACCAAAAGGAGTCGAGCACATGTTGTTGAAAATACCACACTGAGATTGTGGAGCTCAAAAATTACTCTCAACAACATGCTTTCCAAAAATGGAAGCATGCATGCAAATTGGAATTGTTGGTGTGAGGGTATTTGTTGCCCAATAGGTGTAGAAATTGGAGAGTCTTGTGCCTATCAACTATCTTTTCTAGGATTGACTACATTATGGAACTCAATTCTATGTCCCAAACCAGAGGGGGATGATTGGCATAGGCGTGATAGTTTAATGGGTGAATGCAATTTGTGTGGAATCAAAACCTTGAAGATTCACCCTATCAAACAAGTTCAAAGTACCTGAACAATGCAATGGCGAAGATATGTAAAAGTAGTTGTTGGACAAAAGGATAATGGGGATGCTCACAAAGTCACTCAACTCCAATATATGGATAATGGAACCCCAAAGTTTCTGGATTACCTATGCCCTAGGTTGAAAAACTTTGTGATCCATAATTTCATAGCAAAATGGCAAGATAAGGTTGAATTGCCATGGTTAATTCTTCCTTTCAAGATTTTTGAAGGTCTTTTGGAAGTGCTTCGTCTGTGCAAGTTGTTCTATATAGTTCATCTAACATATAAGTTTAGTGTATTTTATAAACTCTTTTGTTGGGATTGTGTTTAGCCTTCACAAGGGCTTTAAAAATCTTCAATCACTATTTTTTTTCTGTCATATATAGGTTTTTTTATACATGTTTTAGATCCTTTGCAAGTCTTTTTTCTAATCATGTATAGGTCCTTTATATCTCCTTTTTCCATTCATGTACATGTGTATGTGCTCTACATTGAAGGGCCTTTGTAGGTCCTTTTTCTAATCTTAGGTAAATCTTTTGCAAGTCTTTTATCTAGTCCTGGACAAATAATTTCTAGGATTTTTTTCTAGTCCTGGAAAGGTCCTTTGCAGGTCCTTTTCTTAGTCCTGGACAAGTCTTTTTTTTGGTTCTAGACAGGTCTTTTATAGGTCCTTTTTTTAATCCTGGACAAGTCCTTTGCAGGTCCTTTTTCTAGTCCTAGATAGGTCTTTTGTAAGCTTTTTTTCTAGTCCTTAGTAGGTCATTTTTAGGTTTGTTTTTAGCCTTGTATAGGTTTTTTTCTTTTTCTTTCAAGGTCTTGATGTTTGCTCCTTACACTACAAATCTTATGTGTTGGCTATGTAAGGAATTGAAGGTCTTCTTCCTAGTCCTTTACAAATCCTTTTGTTGTTCCTTTATAGTCAATTGTTATTAGTTAAAATAAGCCTTTTTAATCTATGGTTTATTATGTTCAAAACATTCAATAAATGCACTCTTGAGTTTTTGGGTGGTTTTATAAGAATTTAAGTCCTTATTGAAGGACATATAAGATGATATGGTCATTTTATGCATTGATTTTTCAAAAAACTATGCATACAAAACTTAGAATGAAGTGCAAGAAATGCACTAGTATAACATGCAAATCACTATCTTGGTGCACATAACCTATAGAGTGAATGTTGAGTATGATGCTATAGACCTTCAAAGCTTTCAAGTGTCAAAGGAGGTCCATTATTACATAAGTGATGACAAAACACATGATAATCTCTTTTTGCAACACACTTTCACTCTACATTGGGGTTATATGAAAAGCAAAGGATGTTTTCAAAAACAACATTTGGTTTGGAATGATGGTTGTTTTACACAATTCAAATGTGTTAAAGCATGGTACTTTGTGGCCCATTATCCACGACTTACTACTTGTGACCAGAGACCAAAAGGTGTCCAACTGTGTTGGAATTATTTTGCCTTAGGTCATGGTAAAGGTGAGGTCGATGGGGTAGTTGCCCTTTTGAAACGTGAAATTCGCAAAGAGTAGATAAAAGCCCAAACATAACAATTGTAAGATGCTCATGACATTGTTTAGTTCTATTAAGAACAAGCATGTATGTAACTATGTGTTTACTCCTTTGCAGGTCATTGTAGGTGTTTTTCATGCCCTTTGTAGGTCCTTTCTATGTGCTTGTGTGAAACACTTAAATAATCACCTATCCTTTTTGTATCTTTTGATGTTTTTTTATAAGTCAAATGGTGATTTAATATAAATCATATTGTTCTCAAGTCCTTTTAAGTCCTTTCTATGTGCTTTTTTGAAAAACCTAAAATTTGTTAGTCCTTTTGTTTATGTTTGTTATAATTGATTTTGATGTTTAGTCCTTTACAAGTCCTTTCTAATTGTTTTTTTAAAACACCTAAATTTTTTAGTCCTTTCACTAGCTCTAATAACATAAGTGTTTGATAAGGCTTAGGTCATTCAATTAATTCGTAGCAAACATCAACCACTCCTTTCGTGTTATTGGTACAATTTCAAAGTAGACCATATTCAATCCAAATTACAAGACCTACGCATCTACCATATGTAAGGGTTTCACATGCTACTCACTCAAATGTATGAAGGTTTGTGCATAAGATTTTCTAGGAAATTCTATTAATAAATATTGATAGTACTCACACATATGGATGTGCAATAGTTGTTGGAAGTAGAGGGATGCATTAGATGCATCCAAATCTCCACCTACATTCTTTATTCAAACCCAATGGTCATTGATGTAGTTAACCATTTTTGTAATTTCATATCGTTTGAAATTCATTGTTTGGGGTTGATATGTGTGTCTAGATCAAAAGTGTTTCTGGTCAAGATTCTACGTTCTTTCGATTTCGACCTCTGTAATGTTTTTGTGTTGTATGTCAAGGCATAAATAGTTAGCTGGAGTGCAACCAAAAGTCATTAGCTCCAACATGGCAGCTTGTTTGACTAGATGTGTTTGATAGACTCAGAGCGTGCCAAACCATGTTGGAAATGGAAGAAAAAACAAGATATGGCCCAAGGGGAGATGTTATTGTTGATGGGGTTATTATTGGTGACAACATTGCTATGCCTTGTGAAAGTAGCAATGGAAAAAAAAATTGGTTATTGCTTTGTGACAAACCAAAGCATATGATGACAAAGACCTTCAAGGATGCCTACAAAAAATGCATATTATGAAGGAGATAGTGTCATCCGAAGGTGGTATTATGAGTTGATTCAACTAGGGAACATGACATATAATTTTAATGATAATGGGCAACTTGCTTATATCTACTCCCACATTGTGTGTGCATCAAAGTTTGTGATGCCTCCAACTTCACATACTCTTAAACAAAATTATCCAACATTTGAGTTGCCCAATGACACTCTTTAATTGATTGAAGAATCATTTGAAAACTTAAGGCTTATGCACAATGATGGTTAGTTTGTTGGATGTGTTTGTTTATTAGGTCTATAGTTCATTATAAGTGTTTGAAAGATAAAGCTTTATTAGTTATAATGAATGGACTCAAATTTCTATTTTCAGGACTGTAATTTGATCCAAGGTTTTGTTGCAACATTGGGAATGTAGAACATTCCAAGTTCAATAAGCTAAGTTTGAATAATGTTGTGGAAAACAACTTATGTCCTTGATGGTGTATCTACTTGGCCCATGCTTTTACACCTTTATGTAAAAGCAGAGTTTGATTCTTAAGATCAACCTACCATAAGACATGTTTTGTTTTTCTCTTAATAACATGTTAGTCCAATGTGGTTAGATTGAATATGTGCACAATATACATAAATTCATATATATTATAGGTCCTACAACCCTAAGCATTGGCATCTTTTATATTTTGTTTAAGCACTTGAAGTCCCTTTTTAGCATAGTAACAAGTTAATCCAAGAAGACTAGTCCTTTTTTAGGACTAGAGTCCTTTAAAACAATGGTCAAATCCTTCCAGTAGTATTTTCATGCTTTCCAATAGTATCCCACAAGGCTTCTTAATAATGCTTATGTCATTTTCTAGTAATGTGAACACATATTTAGGTTTTTCAACAATGATGTTCTTTCCCAACATTTTTCAAGTCCTTTTTCAATAGTGATGTTCTTTGCCAATAATGGTTTTTTCTTTATCAATATGAGGTCTCATCTAGCATTGACCATCTCCCCACATACTTAGGTGGGCATGCATTGGGTATTTAACATTGTGAATTGTTAAATTATATAATTTAGCTTGGCTAATGCAGATATTAGTGATGGAGCTCTGGGTTCTAATCAAATATTCTAAGTAGGTTTATGGCGCATTGTTGAGATCCATCATCAAAAAGTGTATGGTGATGGTATTAGTGAATCTATGAGTATTAACATAGTCACAGTGATTAGAATCAATGAAGATCAATGAAGATGTTGCCCAAACATGTGAAGTGTTAAGTTTTGGAAAACAAAAATGGACAGGAAACATTTCATACCCACTGATTAATTGTATATTAGATTCTAGTGCTTACCAATTGCCACATCATACATGTATGATTCCAACAATATAAGTTACAAAGAATTATGCATTTACAAAAATGGGTACAAAATGGCAATCCTATTGCCAAGGAGATTACATCCATTGGCATCTAAAAGGAAACCCCTATAGCATTGTCCCCATTGCCATCCACAAATTGTTCACATGTTCCTTATGTACATTGTAGCAAACAGGTCACCAAATGACTACAATTTTGAAATGTAAGCTACAATTAAATTAGTCCTACAGAAATGTTGTCATTTAACTAAACAACCAATACAAATGGTTGGCTTTTTTCATAAAGATCCAATGCCTAACTACAAAAATGAAAATGCTTTCAAAATTTCATAGTTAAAGCGGATATAGATGTACCATGTTAATTTTTTGCACTACTGCTACAAGTCTCTACACCTCTAATGTGAATACTTATAGGTTGGATTGAGTCCTTTGATTGCTCTTACACCTTTGAAACTACTTTTGGTACAACATATTTAGACAATGGCTTACCGGTTGATTTGTCATCAAAACTTAATCCATCATGAAGGTTTGATTCTTCAGACTTAGGCCCATCATTAAAGTGATTAGTTTGCTTTGCAATAACATCCCAAGCTTTCATCTTCTTAGCCACATGGTCATTAATGGGCCCAACGGGTTTGGTCAAAGGTTTCTACTTGAGTGCCTTGTGCTTGACCCCTTGTCATTTTGGTGTTTGGATGGGGTGTTTTCAACCACATCCATTGTTGCTTTATCTTGGGCTAAACTACCTTTGCTTCCTTTGCATGCCACCTCTTCCAATGGATTCGTTAATTTGTGGGTTGGGTGCCTTGTCCTTTGTTGGGTTACCTTTCTTTACTAGTGGTGGCTTTTGTTTTGCAAGGTTGTCCTTTGCTTCTTGCACCTTCTCCTTCAATCTACTATCCTTGGCTGCTTGGGCTGCCACATCTTTTATTGGTGTGCCTATGATTGCTCGAGGTTCCTTCCCCATAATTGCATTGTCATCATTTGCATTAGTGGGCTTTTCATGGTTTTGGATACCCTTGTTTCGTTATGGTGTGCCCTTTTCCTTGTTTAGAGTGCCCTTGTGTGCTTTAGCATGTACATGTTTAGATGGGGTACACCTTAAGGATGCATCCAATGACGTGCTTGGTTTTGGGGGTGATTTCATGGAAAGCTAATAGTTTATGATTAGAATATGGTAATGAATCAAAGAACCATACATTAGAATAGGTAATATGTTAGATCATTGGAGATCTATATATGGTGTGATACTAGTTAGTTTTTTCTTAAGTTGCATTTTGTAAACATGTCCTTCAATTTAATACCCTTATTAACTTATATAAAAACTAATTGCAAATGCCATGTGTTACCCAAGTGTACAAATAAATCTTAGAACACAAAGTCATATTGTTAAACAACAATCACATAGTCAATGTATGCAAGTAATTTACCCCAAACACAATATGTTGGAGGGTTTCTGTGTTGGGTTGTTTTATAAAAGTGGAAGTTGAAATTATGTCATGCTGGATAGCCCTAGGTTGTTGGGCATTTTTATGCTCTACACCAACATGCTCACAACCATTTAATTGGCCCCTTGAAACTTCCTAACCATTGAAATAACTAGGTTGCACCCCCATAAAAAAACCAGAAAATTAAATAGTTGGATACTATATATGGGAAATAGATTACCATGGATGCTTATAGTTATTGTAGAAGGATCTTGGACCTCCTTCCCAACAATGGAGCATGTGGTTGGATTGTTAAATGGGCTATTGACATATTCTTTTTCCACATTCATGTTTGCCACAATCTCGTTGCTCTAGACCATTAGCTTGTTAGGAGAGCCTTCCAAGTTGTCATTAACTATGGATAATTTGGCAGACCTTGGAAAAACCATCTTGAGGGATGACATTGGGCATGATGGTGCTACATTACAAGGACTATGTGTTGGATTGTAGGTGTTACTAATTGGCACGCTTGAAATTGCACCAACTAAGGTGAATCTTCATTCTTCATTTGAAATTGATCCAAGTCTAGTCAGCTTGGGTTCTGTGTCCAAGTCTTCACATGTATAGACCATTGTTTGGGATAATGAGAAGTCATAATTTTCCATATGCAAAACCACATAAATAATTCAAATATGACATTAAAAGACAAACATATTGAAATAATTGTAGTAAATTAAAGACTAATTTGGGAAGTCATGCACATTAACCTTTGTGGTCTCCTTCAATTCATTCAAGAGTCAAACCCTTTCTTTTTTAAGACCCATCTCTTGTGCTAGAAAAGATAAATCATGATCAAGGTTTCAGAAGCCCCAACTAGACCACCAATTAGGGTGTAATTGCTAATTACATACCTTGCATCTATTGTTCATTTTCAAATGCTCCCCTAGACATGTTGGATGGTAGGTATGTAAGCAAGAGGTGATAACAATGTCACCACAATGGTACCACTATCCACATAAGCCCCGTTTGTTGATGATAATCATACTGGGGTCATCACCTTGGGGTTTATTCGGATGTAGGATGGGCTTAGGCTAGAAGGACATCCCACCACGTTTTTGCATTTGTAGCAATTGTGTGGAGATTACAACTTCCTCCCACTCCAACTGTGCTACAGAAACATCATGTTGCAACTTGATGTGCTTTAATCATGCTTCATTGTATGTTACCTCCCCCATTGTGGATTGCTTGATCTTGTCCTTTAATATCATTTGTTTGGATTCTAGTTTCTGCTTTTAGCACACATTGAACAATTATACAATTTTTTTCCATATTTAGATTTGCCTTGATGTTGACCACCGCATTGCTTACATATTATTACACCCCTGGTTACTTGTCCAAATTGCTCCTACAATGTATAAAGACAATGCAACAATATTAAAGTTCCAAGTAGACCTTGTGCAACATGTTATTAGTTGTGATTAAATGTAATGAAACATGCCCAAAAAAAATAAAATCTAAGGAATGTGTTTGATGGCATACACATTCCATGGTAAGTTGGCCTTGTTTCTAGGCCTTAGATAAGACCTACTCAACCTCTGTTAATTTTGCCTGCGTTTATTCCACTATTGTCTTCCTATTTTGAAAATTATATTTTATGTCCAACAACTTGTTGGACAAAATGATTTCATCCACTTTCAATGACCTGATCTTAGACTTACATAGAATACAAATTTTTTTCTTCAAATCCAAGAGCTTTGTAACTTTCTAAATATCCTCAACTAACACTCCATTAGGGCATTTGCTCATTGTATAGGATGATTGCCCCATGTCATCCTCAAGGGGTGCAAAAGAAATATCTTCCAACCTTGGGTTATTTGGTGCCAATTGTGATACCTAGACCTCTATATTGGGAATCATGCTTCCATTGCTTTCTGAAATATTTATTGTTCATTCTTTCTTCACTACCTTTAGACACCCATTTTACCTCATCCCTATGTGTTTTTTCCTTTGCTATTGATTCAACTACCTTAACCTAGTTGAGATCAATGCCCTTTGATTCAATAATGAAACCTCGCACAATCCATGCATGCATTTCATAATTTGTAACAGATGATGTCCCAAAGACCCTCTAATAAATCTTCTCCATACCCGCCTTGTCTTCCAACTTCAAGTTAGGGGACTTCATTTTGAATTTCCTAGTTCTCCCAAACAAAAACCAACATTCCTTTGCTGTGACATGTTTAGTCTTTAGGTTGTACTTTGGATCAAGGCCAAAAACTTTCAACTTCCTAATAGTGGCAAAGAACATAACGTCTTGTTTCTTGATGTCCACCATTGGCCAATTTGCCAAAGGCACCTTTTTCAAACCTTGGTCAATCTTTGGTTCCTTCCACATGGTTGCCTTACAAGAGCAAAAAGGAAAAAAATAATTGATTGAACTAGGTTCATGTTAGAATTCATGTACATTAACCATGAGTGTTTATTTCTTTTACTTGTTAGTGGTTATGCAACACCTTATGTGTTTACAAAGGAATTACACCTTCTATCAAACCTTTTTCAATCCTTTTCATTAGTGGTTCACACTTCCAAACCACTAGCAATGCTTATAAATAGTAGTGATTAGTGGTTTACAAGTTCCCATTATAGAACTTATAAGGATGTTGCCACATTTTTTTCCCAAATGCTAAATGTCCATTACCTACAAATATGAGTTTGAAACTCTATACCTAAACCCAACATTAATCTATAGTTGATTATGTGTGAAAGCAAAACATGTGTAGTTCAAAACACAAAGAAAAGAATTAAAACATTATTTTAGTAATAAACTGATGGCATTACATGGAGCACCGACAACAAGAATCTACTTGATGGGTTTAATAATCAAATTGTTGTCATCATACAATGCATAACCGGTCTGAAAATGGGGAATCCACAAACACCCTTCTAAATAAATCTACAATCATTAGATTTTTCAATAATGATGTCACTATTCAAGGTGTCATGTGTTGCTAAAAGTACAAGTGGGGAATAAAATTATATTTAATTAACAACTACGATATTATATGGGGATAAATGGTAATAGGAATCAAACTAAATGATGGACATGAAATACTTGCAGAGAGTCTTAAACCCCAAACTCTTATGCTCTTGATTAAAAATCCCAAAACCTTTAGTCCAAAACACTTTGCATCCAACAACCCATTGGAGAGGCATTATAATCCACACATCAACCTCAAATATTCAATGGACAACCAATGCACATGTAATTTCTATTTGTTGTTTATCACAACTAATATCCATCATTACCATTAAATGTGACCTATGTACAATCATTGACCAGAAAAATCAAGCTTAAGCTTAGCTTCATAGTGCTTCCTAAACATCCTCACTGCTTACCAAGGAACCCCATAAACAGCCCTAATGCTTAAAGTGCTTACCCAAAATATTGGTTAGCACTTTCTAACCACTCTCCCTACAACCCAACCACTCATCTATTGTCAATACCATTGACCTTCCTTCACAACCAATCTCCTTGCTTGACTTTAAACCACTCTCCCTCCTTTCCAACTACTCACTTTACTACCCAACCACTATCCTTACTTTCCAACCACTCTACCTACTTGCCTTCCAACCACCCCCTACTTTCCAACCACACCCCTTACTTTGCAACCATTGCTTAGTTGCCTACCTTAAACCCCCCCACTTTTCGACCACACCCCCTACTTGCTTTCCAACCACTAACCCAACAATGCAACCACTTTCCTTACTTTCCAAGCTCCACTATCCCTATTTGCCTTACAACCACTAACCCTATATTACAACCACTCTTTTTAATTGCTATCCAACCACACTTTTCATTCAAGTCCTGAATGGTTCGATGGAAATGAATCACATAGTAGTCCTAATTAGAATGTTGAATTTTAATCATGTATAAAATGTCTACCAAGGTTGCTATTAACAAAATCCAAGTTTACTTCAATTAAGACCTTGAAGCAAACTGGAAGAAAATCTCATTCTTATATTGTCAACCTCCCCACAAGGTTTATTTGTGCATGCACCTTGGCCTCCAAAATATTTCATTCATTGCATCAAACACGGTCATGAGTCATAATTTAGTTATTATATGTTAATGAACCACACCAAATTTTAGTATATTAGTTTGTACAATAGTGAAGAACCCAAACACTTTTCAACTTCTACTAGGAAATAACCTATAAATAATTAATTGTGCTATTAAATCCAAGTTTTAATTCCTTAAACCTTAAACCTTGAAACATTTTGCCAAGGCAATTACTCCCAATCTAAAGTATTGTAACCTAGAGGATTGCATAAGTACTTTCCCTTCATTTGAAAAGTTCTACTAATCATACTTTAGTGAGTTGTCAGAATCATAAAATTCATCTTCTAAATAATCATTTCTAGCACTTTGTTTTTGAGATTCCTCCAAAGTATGTTGATCAAAGCCATCTCCAAGGACACCCATATAAAGCTATCCCAATCATAGTTGCTACTATCTACTAAGGTTTTCCAAGCCTTATTAGTAGCATGCAAATTACACAATACTTTGAGTTTGGTCAATATAAGTGTAATTTTCAGTAGGAGGGGCCATATGCACTTTATGATTAGTTCATTAGGGAGGGAATCTGACAACATAATCCCCATTTCTATTCATGGCCTTCATCAAATTTTGGTATATCGCCCTCTAGATCCAAGTTGAAGCAAAAAAAAATTGAGGAAGTAGGGAAAAACCCATTAGACCAGCATATGTACTCCTTTTTAGAGTTAACATGTATATGTTCTTTTGCTTTGAATTACCATAGTCAAGAAAATTGACAAATCCATCTTGTCTAAAGTATAAATTGTTTGCAAAACATTAATTAGGAATTGTGATTTCTTGCAATGCATATATATTCATGATTAAGTTTGTTAATTCATGGCACTGAACATGTGGGAAACATAAACATGACTACAACATATGGTGCATATGGCATAAAACAAAAAAGAGGTAGAAAAATGTTAATTTAAATTTGAGCTCCAAAGATGATCTTGTGTCTAGTGTGCTTGATGAATAAATCGTCAACAAATTACAAAACATGTTGTTAATGAAAATTAATTTAAATGAAGCATAGGTGATAATGTTTAATCTATAACACCAACTATGTCCATCAAACTAACTACATAGATTTCCAAAATCAGAGAATGATCCATACATGCAAAATCAAGGATTACACATATGCATAAGATTTGTTATATTAGTGAGTGCTCCACATTAGCAAAATCAAGGATCAATGATCTACACTCTACCTTTACTAATCATCGATCCTATTGCCACAATTGAAATCAGAAACCTAATGTGGAGGGTTTTAATGAGAATTGTAGAAAAAAGTAAGAGAGTGCATATAAGTCTTGTAGGGTATAATAAAATTAACAAGAAACCTACTTGCAAGTTTTATAACAGCAATTTGTTGAAAGATTATTGAAAATTACACACAAATGACATTGTTGTTATCATTGCAAGTTACATGGATTTAGGCACATGGGTTGAGTAGAGTTTGATGCCAACTTTGGAGCACATTCCATGGATCATCAAAGCTTTGTCATAGTGCATACAACACATCACCTATGGCAACATTACTTGTATTCTTTGCAAACAATCTACACAAACTTACAAAATTAGACACCACAAAAAGTACATAGACTTCCAAAATCAACATTAATATTCATTTCAAGTTCTAGGGAGGTTACTTATTCACTAGTTCTTGGGCAAAAAAACCTCCCTAGGAGCTTGTGTAATTTGTGTAGAACATTCACAAACTTTGCAAAACAACTTTGTGAGTACTCCCTCTCCTTCACTTGCTTCTCAAACCTTTGCCAAAATGATGGTGATAGTGATGGTGCTTGTGTTGAACACGAGGAACTTGAGAGAAAGAAACACACTAATGGCAATGGTGAATATTCATCACGAAGAACTTGAGAGACAAATAACTAATATGATGGTGATGGCAATTATTGACCTTGAGGAACATGAAAGAACAATGGTACATATTATCTATGAGCGCGAATGGATGTGAGGATTAGGGTTTAGTTGTGTTACGCATATTTCATCTTGTGTAAGTTTAAAAGTAGCCAATTAATTCTTGCCATGCGGCAATGTGAAAATTTTAAGCATTGTCCCAAAGGAATCCACTACTTCCCCCAAAGTAAACATTTTAGCTCATTTCTTGGCGTTTTTATCCATTTACAAATTTACCATTTAGCAAATGGATTTTATTGTGGACCTACCTAGGATAAGGAAGGGTCATGTAATGCCATATTTGTGGTGGTAGATCACTTGTTGAAACAATCCCATTTTGTTTTCAAAAAAACAATGGCCCACAATTAAAAAAACAACCCAATTGTTTATAAATGAGATATATAGACTTCATGGGTTGTTTAGAGAAACTATATCAAACACTTAGATTCAAAAAAAATTAATCACTTTTGGATAATGTTATTTAAGGCACTAGGCATAGAACTAAGTTTTAAAACAAAATTATGTCCTAGAACCTTGAATTTGATGGCCAAACTAAGTCTTGGGATAATTAATCAAATCTTCAAAGATATGTTGATGATTATGTAAGTTCTAGGCAAAGCTCTTGGGAAAAGTATTTCCACTTGGTGGAATTTGTTCACAATAAAATGTCCATGTTTTGATTGGTGTGAGCCTATTTAAGGTTGTATATGGAATGCTTAACACCAACATCTTGGAATATTTCTATGATTCAAGTGGAAATACTTGATCCAATTTTAGACAAAATGTAATTGGAGTAAGAAAATATTAAAAACTATATTAAAGATTATATGCTAATGGCTTAGACTAGAGCTAAAACCTATGTTGATTGGGCAAGGTTTGTTAGAGAATTTGATGTGAGGTATAGGGTGTTCCTCAAAATGACTCCCATGAAAAGTCAATTAAGATTGGGAAAATGCTACAAGCTTTCCTTGAAATACTCTGGGCTATTCCAAATCCTCAAAAAAATTGGGAAGTGGATGGAGAATTCACAATGTCTTCCAAGTGAGTTTCTTAAGAAGATATATCACAATTTACACTAAAATGAGAGATTTAAGCGGAACTAAAACAAATTTTGAAGATGCAAATAAAAAGGGTCACATTCTTTTACAAAATATCTAATGAATTGAAAAGGATATTCTTTGAATGATGCCATTTGAGAAAAGGGAGAACTTTTTTTTTAAATTCCTAACTTGAAGGGTATGTAGGACAATATTCTATTCTTGAAAGGTGGGCAATGTAAACAATCCTTTGAAAAATGACAGGGAATAAGCTAAGGAATGTGATGGAAGTGCAAATGAACAATGCGTGATGATGAGACCTACTAAGGAATGTGATGGAAGTGCAAATGAACAATGAGTGATGATGAGACCTTGAATGTATTTTGTAAGTAAACAAGAGAGGAGAAGGTGGAGAAGGCAAGCTTTGTGTGTGCTTGCTGGATTTGTTTGTGTGATTTCCTTACTAGATAGGTTGAATATGAACAATCTTGTGAGGTGAATTTCAGTTTGAAGAAGTTGCGCTGGAGGTCCTAATATAGGAAAGCCGGGACAAGTTTTACAAAGGGGGAGGACAGTCCGCTAAAGTAGACTGCATGGCAACGAGCCACTAAAGTGGCTTTTTTACCAAAAGGGACCTGAGGCTCAAAAAAGGTGCAGTAGGGATAAGATTTGGTTGTCTTCCCTTGACTTTTGGGAGCCAAAAAGTGTGCCTTTTAGTTCCGTTTTATTCAAGAGGAATGTGATATAGGGACACCTAAACCCTAAACCTAGGGCACCTACTATCCTTTGGCGCTTCCATCCATTCCCATTGAACTATCACCACATTCACCATAACACAAACTTGCAACCACATGCCTCAATTCTCTACTAGCATGTTTGCCTCCACCCCGTCCCCCCTTCCCCAATTTTTTTAAAAAAAATTCTTTTTCTGTTTTGCAATTGCTAACTATTTTCTTACTGCAGTATATTGGGCAAAAGATGATCATATGTGTAGCACCCATGTTTCCAGTTTTCCAAGCTTGGAGCTTTTGTCAATATACCAGTTAGGTGCTCCTCATCCCTTTTGCACTTCATCCTTTTGTCTGTAGTATATGGGATACTTGAGTATGATTTGTTGGGGAGAAATTTAATCCATGCAATTAGACAAGTTGCCATTGCACTATTCACTGCCATTCATGATGATCAAGAAGGCATGTAGATCATGCAGATCTCTAATCTACTCCATTACTTTTGTTTTTTTCTAAGTAGTGGCCTGAAAAAAAGAATGCAATTTATTGCAAAAGAAAAGGTATAATTTTTATAATTTATTGAAATGGAAGTAAGGTGCTTCAAATTGAATCATGAAAAAGAAAAATCTAAAATATATTTAAAATATTCTTAATGTTAAGAACATATTTTTAAACTGTTTCTGAAACTATGGATTGCAGTGAAGGATGAGCAAATTGATACATTTCCACTGTCCAGTGCACAATCCATGAGCTCATGCTGCGTTAGTTGATGTTGTAGGAATGCTGCAGCTCTTGAGCAAGCTGCATTCTATGGTGAGTCCAGGACCAGCGCCAAGAAGCAAGCCATATTGTTTGCCCTCGCCAGTGGTGTTTGCTCCTGCTTTGAGTGATCTGTGATGGATTTGATCCAACACGAAAAACACACTACAACTCTGCATGTTGCCATAGTTCCGTAGAATGTCTCTGCTAGCTGCTAGCCTTTGTGGCACGAGTGCAAACTGGTTCTCAATCTGGTTCAGGAATGCAGCACATCCTGGATGAATAGCCCAGAATAGGCCGTTGCATGATGAATCCACCAGCTGCTTGTTTTCTTCTGCAGCTACTAGTTGTTCTCTCGCGTCATCCACCATCTCTCCCACGCTCTTGCACACCAGTTTTGTGTACTCTCGGCTCTGATGATAGTACATGCCAGCTTCCATCAAGTGACCCTCCAACGCTGTTTCTGTGTCAGGAACTAGCATTTCCCCGGACCATTGAATCTCGAACATTGGATCATGTTCCAGTTGGGGAACGGGCTCTGCCCCCACAATCACTGCTGCTGCACCATCGCCAAACAGTCCTTGTCCCACTAAGCCATCCACGTAGTGCTCGTTGGGTCCTCTGAAGAAGATCGCCGTGCAATCGCTGCAGATTACCAAGACGCGAGCGCCCTTGTTATTCTCGGCCAAGTCTTTGGCCACCCGCAAGGCAGCAGCTCCTCCCCAGCAACCGGTTTGATATAGCATCACGCGTCGTACCTTGGGTGAGAGTCCTACCGACTTCGCAACAATCAGATCGACTCCAGGCATGTTCACCACGCTTGTAGTAACCATGACGACATGGGTGATGTCCGAGACCGGCCGACCCCATTTCTTGATGGCGTTCAGAGCCGCCTCTTTGGCAAGCTTAGGAACCCACTCCATCACGACTTGATGGCGATCATTCAGAGACGGATCCATATAGGAGACCAAGGAAGGTACCTCCTCTAGAAGGTCCCTCCGCACCACCATGTAGCGTTTCTCGATCTGCAAATTCTTACAGATCCTCTTAAATTTCGCCTTCAGCTCCGTCTTATGATTACACTGAGTGATATCGAAGTAGTAATCAGGGTAGCTACTTTGCTCATGCACGAACGGCGGCACCGCTGTACCGATGGCCAACAACGTTGCTAAATTACCAACTGATGCGCCACCCTGCTGCTCCTGCACTCGACTTATGGACTTAGTACTCCCATTCTGATCAAGTTCTCTACCTTCACCATTATAAAAACCATGATCACTAGCAGGAGGCATTGTAATCTTTGACAGCCAACCTCGATCCAACGACGACCAATAAAAAATCTCGAATGGCTCAGCTTGTTAGCTCCGACGCAGCACTAGGATCAGCTGCAATGGATGCTAATTATCTCAAATGAACGAAACTACAAAGCAAAGATGAAAGATCATACAACGTTGCAGCAGCAGCTCTACTACAATTCTCGCATCAGAGAATGGGAGTTTTGGATTTCCTCAGTGCAGTAGACTCGAGAGATCGATCGATCTTCAGTTTCATCACTTCCCTTCTTAGTCCTCTTCTTCTTCCAGAGCGCTCAATTTATAGAGTGGTCTGTAAAATGACCCTGTATGTGGGCCATAGTTTGATCCTCTGTTTTTGATTTGCCACCCTGAGTTTAGCCGGAAAATGTGCGAAATTGGGTACATGTTTAATGACATCTTTGCATCGCCCTCCTTGTGGGCCGTCGTTTGAGACTCAAAATCTTACAGCAACCGCAATTTTGACTGTAGCTAGAAAGTGAGCGGACTTGTTTAATGTTATTTGTATGGTGACCGTCTATTTGGGCTGTACTGTCACCCTCTAGTATCTATTTTTGGTCTGCAATTTGAGTGTCGCTGAGTTAAAGTGAGCGAAACTGGCCAGCGTGAACCAGCAGCCACCAGTGCACCAACGTGGATGGATGGTGCACTGATAGGTTTTCTCTGTTCTATCCCTGTGCCATCATCCCAGGTCGACGTTTTTCCTTGTCCTCATCAGCCCTGATCTCAGGTTTTTTTGCAACTCTATTTTCTCGCCACCCCCTTCCCAGTTTTTTTTTTGAAACTTTATTTTCTCCCTGCCCCTCACCCAGTTTCTTTGTTTTTCTTCAGAAACTTTTCCTCCCCACTATCTCCCACCGACCTACTCACCTATAAATTAAAAATGTGTTGTTCTCATCTCCACCCACCTATCCACCCACCCATCTATTTATCTACCTACCTTCCCTTCCACCTTCCTACCTACCAACACTTTAAATAGGTTCCTACTAAACCCCACCTACGTGGCCACACCTACCTACCTGACCTCTAATGGCTACTCCAATAGAACCCCAATAGTTGGAAATGATGAGGAAAAAATAAAATGAAGGTATTGCATGGACCTTGGTCTTGTTTACTCAAGCAAATAACTAAGGGTATAATTAAACTATTTTGCACACATGTATAAAGGTATTGTAGACTAACATTGGTTTTAAACATGATGTTTTAATGTGTTTTGAAAGTATTGCACAAACTTTTGAAAATCTAGAGTATGTGAAACTCTTCAAGGAGGTGTTGTAGATTGTGCTTCAAGAGTGTTTTGCAAATATGATGGGGGTATTGCAAATCTAGCCCATATGTTTAGGAAATATGGAGTTCTAGTTCAATTTAGGTGCATTTAATGAATGTTGTACTCAAGTTTATCAAGCAATTAGACCTAGATTGAACAATTTGATTTGCCTATTTTAAAGGTGTACTTAAGCAATGTGGATTATATTTAGCAATATTATGTATTTATAATTATCTATGTTATTCAACACTAGGGTTTTAGTAATTTGGGTTATGAAGATAACAAACATTTATGACTTTTTACACCTTTTAAGACTAATTAAAATTAGACCTAATATGGATTTTGGGGGAAATTTGGCATTAGTACATATTTTTCACAAGACACATTCAATTTTTTTCTTTTTCTTTCAAGGAGAGTGGAGAAAAGCTTGTGTTGATAAACCAACCAAATGGGTAAGATGCACACCATGGCTTTCATTCATTTGTTTGTTGAACATTTAGTCAAGGTCATAAATTAGGGCTTAATTCATAATTATAATTTCTAGGCATTTATAAATCATTGTATAATTATTAAGGTGTTTTTCATTTAACATTATAGATATTTAGGGTTTAAGGCTTAATGTTTATTTGTTTAATGGTATCCATGTTGATATATTTACGCTTAAAGTTTCATTTAATTTGTGTTTGAATATTTGGCTTCAATAGTGGTTATGTGTTTTTTTTTCTTAATGTCATGTGTAGTTGGTTGTTTAGAATTATCATGGTTCATGGGATCCACCTTTAGAATTATTTAAGGTTTAATATTTTTATTTTTTAATGATATCCATGTTGATCTATCCATGGATGTGTTTTCATTTAAAGCCAAAACCTCACTGAACAAATCAATGGCATCACCTTTTAACATTAATGGTATGATATATTTCTTAATAAACTCCTTTCATTTTGTTTCTTGTGTTTTTATTTAAAGTATTTTGTTCCCACTTGGATATGGATGGTCATGGAAATATCAATTTGCAAAAACATACCACATTCGAACAAAAAAAATCCCATGGTCAATGTATTACTATTGTTGCATGTGTGTATTGCACATTTTGATTGAAACTTTAAGTATATTGAATTGATCATCCTTAGGAGGATAAGGAAGTTTTTTTTTTGTATAAGTCTAGATGGCCATAAAATAACCTTGTGATTTTTTAAACCATTTGTAAACTATTGCTTGTTTATCTGTTATGGTAAAGTTCACTTGTAGGGTTTGAAGGTTGAGGGGTTAAGGTTTAATGGCTTTGTTCATTATGGTTATTACGATTTATAAACATGTGAAAGTATTTCATGGGTTTTCACAAGTTGGGGACTTTTACTACAAGGCTATTTATTTGGCAATTCAAAGCATGGTGCAAACTCCATTGTCCCAATCCATCAAGATCCAAAATTCGACAAAGTCACCTTTCTCGAATGTGGACTTGGTGTGCAAAGGTGGGTTTAAGCACGGAGGCCAAAACAAGGTGATAATTGAAACCGCATACATCTCCCATGCTCATATTTATGAATTTTTGTAAGGTGAATAAGGAGATACACAAATTCCAATCAAATGGAATATAGGAAAACATTTGGGACTTTGCGCTTAATATCAGACCTTTTCATCCTTCATGTCTAACTTCAGTTCTTCCTTGATAAAGTTTTGCACGGCCCTTTGGATCTCTAGGCATCTTGTTTGCTACCTATAACACATGACATGATGTTATCTACATATCAAAGATACTTAAGTCTTTGAAATCCTCTAAGGTCCGGTTTATCAAACAAACATGTTCGATCGATTGGTATGTAAAAATTTTTACAAAAAAATTTCAATGATTGCACCAATTCATTGAATCATTCATTTCCACCCCTCAACAAGATTTGAAAAATCTGACAATAAAAAACCACCTTGGACATACTAAGTATGGTTTGACAACCTACTAACCTTTTTTATTGGTCATTTTCTCAAGTTAATTAGGGTTAATCACTCTTGTGTCTTTTGATTTGATTCAATGAAAATTATGTTTATGTCTTGTAAATATGAATGTGATTAAAGGTTGAATGACCATAGCGAAGACCCCAACCACATGAGGTTAATCAAGCATGGTTGTTTGGCCTACTTTTCCATCAAGAGGCTTTACACATAGCCCAATGTGGAAATCACCTTTTACCATCAGAGTCACATTCAAACCAATGAATATTTTGCTCATTTTACATATGATTTGGGGTCCACATCAATGATGGCAATGTATGATCCATGCATGTCCCACAAGTTGAAGGATGGTATATGGATCCAATTAGGGGTTAAGGTACATTGTGAAACAAATCTATGATAAGCACAAGGAAATTTGGTGGGCACATGTGAATGCAGGTGAATGGATGACTTGGGATGAGTTCCTAAGTCTCCAAAATGTCACCTATTTATACTAGAAGCACAAGAAGGGCACTTAGTGCTTGTGCAAAAACCCACATTTTTTATTCAATCTTGGGTTTGTGTTCATCATGATGATGTTTTTTATTTCCAAGATATAAATGAGGTGAATGGGATTCAAGTCCCATTCACCATAGGGATCCAAACACTTGTGCAACTTCAAACCATCTTCCAATTCAATCACAACAGGGCATTTCTATGGATGCCACATTTGGCACCAATGATGTGAAGTATCACATATTGACATTGATGGCATTCAATTTCCATTAGACAGGGGTGCTAGTTGCTTGGGTCATCACAAGTTGGCAAACATGTGAAGATTTGGTGGAGTGGTTGGAGCCTTGCAGACAAAGTTCCTTTCACATATGCCACATTGGAAACCATCATGTTTCATTATGAATGATGCTCCATTGGAACTCTGAACATTAAGGTAGGTTGTACATTTTATTTTATTTTGTGCATAACATGTGTTGAAAACATGGTGTTTGTATTCCATGGAAAAAATAAGGGATCCAAAGGTGAGGCATGCAACACTTGATCACCTCCACACAGTGATGTTCAAGTCCATCAACCCAAATGAGACTATCAAATCTTCAAGGCACATGGGAGGGAAATGGTGGAGAATTTTGATAACTTACAACTTGGTGTTGCTTAGACAAGATTTTTTTGGGCCTATTATTGCCAACTCAATAAGTAATTTACTCCTTTCCAAGTATGGCATGTTTTTAAGCCTTTTAATTATGGATCCATTACAAGTTGCATGTTGACTTTTCACACATACACAAATTTCATCATGGGTTGTAAGTATGTTGTGCATGTCCATGCAAAACTTTTGGACAGTTGGGCTTCACCAAATGTCTCATTCAAATCAAGACACACAAGTTAGCATAGAGTTTTATCATGGGGCTGTAAATTGTTGGTTCTCTTTTGAAACCAAGGGTTTGAAGGGGTGCTGCATCAACTAGTTGGTGTGGAAGTTAACCACATTGGCATGCCATTATATGCACCAATCTAAAATGAAAAAGCAAGGCTTCATTAAAAGCAAGGTCATGGTGTGACTTGTGGTGGCAAATGTTGAGAAAGTTAGTCAGATTTTGTACATTAATGTGTTCCCACCTACCTTTGAGGTGGATGATGGTGACAATTTGTGGTGAGTGTGAAGCCAACAACATCTTGGTGTTACTTACAAGATTCATGCCCCCTTCACCAAGTACATAAGTGGCACTTGTGAATGGGCATTGAAAGGTAATTTTTACAAACATCAAGTTATTATTTTACTCACTTATACCGACCTTCCATCAAAAAATATCATTGAATATTACAGCACCTATTTTGGGATTCATTGTGGTGGTTTGAAACCCATGTTTGTTGACCTTGCATACTTACAATTGGATGATGGTGCATTCGATGATGAAAATTGCAACCAAGATTGCGTTGATGAGGTCAACATTGTTGACATTGGGGGCTTTGCAACCATGGATGAGGATTGTCGTTAGGACAATGTTAATGTGCTTGAAGGTTCGTCCGCTCAGCCCATGGATCAAGCCCTTAGTTTGCTTACATGAACCAATGGCCGAAATCATTGCTAAATGTGGAGAGGGTGCAAGCATTGAATTGTGTGACCATGCAACATCACTTCTTCGAAAAATTGCATTAAACATTTGAGCCATTCATTTGGCTTGAATAAACAAATTTATGCACCCAAGAATGGTATTTCATCAAATGGATGAAAGATTGGCGTGAAATAATGATGGAACACTTAGATATTTGGTAAAAAAGGATTAAGGGGTAAAGAAAGGTTTTGCATTTCTACCCGTATTCAAATTTAATATATGTTGGATTCCATGTTCATTTATACCTAGCCCCTTACACCTTTGACCAACTCAAATTGAATTATCCACAATTTGCGTTGGAAAAGAAACCCCAATTCATGTGTTAAGGTAATATCCAATGTTTAGGTAGCCAATATTTGTTAATTACAATTAGATGTGGCTAATATAAAGTCTCAAAGTCCAAATAATGCACAAAACAATTATAGTGTTTTACTTTTAAATATCTAATAATACTGTAATAACTCACACTAAGTGATCCATAAATGCCTTGGGTTTTATCATTTTGGCCTATGCTATCAAAGGAGTATTGTTCATAACTAGAATGATGAATTAACTTGCAATACCCCCACTGGGTATCCCAAAACTACTTTGGGGTCCATCAAATATCTTTTGACATTTTGAAGGGTATTGTGTAACCATGCCAAAACCTAGAGGGAAAACAATACCTTCATTAAAGTATTCTATGAAACACCATGGATTGAATCATTTTGGCCTTGCTATCAAAAGGGGTATTGGTCATGACCTAAAAGATAATAAAAACTTGTAATACCCGCCATTGGGTATGCCAAAACTATTAGTCTAAAATAAAATATCTTTGGACATTTTGAAGGGTATTGTGTAACCATACCAAAACCTAGAAGGAAAGTAATACCTTCATTAATGTATTTTGTAAAACACCATGGGTTGAATCATTTTGGCCTACGTTATCAAAAGGGGTATTGTTCATGACTAGAAAGATGTAAAAAAACTTGCAATATCCCCCATTGGGTATCCTAGAACTACTTTGGGGTTAATTAAATATATTTTTGACATTTCAAAGGGTATTACATAACCCCACCAAAACCTAGGGGAAAGCAATACCTTCATTGGAATGTTTGGTAAGAAAAATAAGGACCACCATTTTGGCATAGGCTATTATAGGGGTATTGTGTGTGTCCACAAAGATTGACTACACCTTCAATACCCTAATTCTTTAAATTGAAAAGTTCATGGCATGACAACCCTTGGGGTATTGCATTATTATAATCTGGAAGGCATTGCATTATCATTATGTTAGCATAATAATGGGGTTAACCTGCAAGATGGTTAATATATGTAAATGAAGGTATTGCAATATTGGCCACATTGATGGTATAAGGTTTGAACAAAATTTTGAAGTGTAATTACAATACCTAACTCATATTGTGATAATTTAATTAACCATGAAAAAAATGAATTCTTTTTAATCTATTTATTCCATGTTCAATATGTCATGCCATGTACATATTATATCTAGTAAATGTGAGTATTGTAAAATTGGGACCATTGATGGTGTAAAATACTTGAAGTCTTGAAGTTTAAATGCAAGCCCGCATCTTATTGTGATAATTGCATTGACCATGAAACATAAGAATATTTTAAAATACTTGATTCCCCTAACCTCTTTTTTTTTGTGGAAAATTTTGCATTGTTGTGAAATCTAAAAATGACTTACAACAAGCTCAAAGGGTTTTTTTTTTAATTTAAAAAAAAATCATCAAAAAAGTAAGGGAAAAGGCGCTTTCCATCACATTTAGACTTGTGCTCCTGGTGATGGTTAAAAGTTAGCAAGATTCATTAAAAACCTTAGCTTCATGTATGTGTTGTGGTAAAACCTAATTAAATCCTCCTATGGATGGTTGCCAATGTGCTTACATCGCCAAATTGAAAAAAAAACATTGATCCCATCACCCCTGCCAATATATCATGAAATTCATGTTTTCAAAATTATTTGTTCACCTCACAATATGATTTAATAAATATGAAATGAAGGTAATGCAAGATTGTTCACATTAATGGTAGAAAGGTTTAGGGTTTAAGGTTTAAAGTTAATTCTTAACATTTTTTCAATGATGTACACATGTTAGTTTTTTACCTTTTAAAGTTGTAACTCATTTCAATAAACATTTAAAATTTCTTATTTAATAAGATTTTGATGGTTGGTTTTTAAAAAAAATTAAATCGCTTGATTTTCTACCTTTTTTAGTGGTTCACATAAATTTTTAAATGATTTTTTTTCATATATTAATCTTATGTATGATTGAAATTTTATTTTTTGTGATAAATAATATTGGCTTAAATACTGATGTAAATAGAATGTTGTTTATAACATATCAAGTAATACATTGTATGTAATTAATAATATTATTTTTTAAAATTATTCATTTTAATACATGAAATATCTTAATATTTATTTTAAATAAGAAATTTTTTTGAAAAAAAATATTATATGTAAATTTAATATATATAAAACCATTTTTATTTATAGTGTAATTTGTTATGATTTTTAAAATTTTCAAAGAGAATTAGAGTTTCCAAAAGATAAGGTATTAACATTGTATATTTTATTAATGCATGTCATTGAATATTAATTCTATGTAAAAAAAATTTACATCATATTAGATAATGCCATATTTAATTTTTTAATGTGTGAATTTTATTTTTTTTTCATTTCCAAAGATATAATATCTACATAATTATTTTAATTTAGTAAAATTTGGTAAAATTTTTAATTAAACATTAAATATAATTGAAAAGCATTTTCAAACTCGTACATGACAAGAATTGTTTAATGTCCACCAATGCAAAATGGTTAATATATTTAAATGAAAGTATTGCAACATTACCAATATTTTTGGTGTTATAAAAAATATTGAACAAAGTTTTTAATGTAACTACAATACCTTCATTGTGTTGTGATAAGGTCATTTACTATGAAATATATGAATTTTTTTAACATACTTATTCCATGTTCAATATATCATGCCATGTACATATTATGACAAATAAATAAAGGTATTGCAAAATTGGTCACATTGATGGTATTGAACAACAATTTTTAATGTAATTATATTACCTTCATCTTATTGTGATAATTTAATTAATCATGAGACATAAGAGAAAAGTTTTTTGATTTTGGGCTATTTTTAAAATTAAATTAAAATTTAATATTTGAATATATTATAATACAAAAGCTTATACACATGTTAACCTATTAAAAAAATTGATATGGCATTATTTGATATCTTATAAATTAAATATCAATTTACATTGAAATAATGTTCAATTACATGCATTAATAAAACATACAATGTTAATAATTTATTATGTGGACTATTAAGTAAAGTAGACATCATTTGTTGTATTTTTTTTAAATGGTCATTGAAATCTTATTAAATAATAAACTTTAAGTTCTTTTTTCATGAAATGGGTTTATAACTTTAAGAAGGGAAAAACGTAAATATGTACATCAATGGAGAAATGTCAAAAATGAACTTGTAATTTTTTGGTTTTGAAAAAATCTGAATTATAACATTTTAAGTTGTAAATTATACATCAATTTTTAAACCCTAAACCCCTCTACCATCAATGTGACCAATTTTGCATAAAGTTCATGTTATATATATAGTCATATTGTAAGGTGAAGCCATAATTTTAAAGACATGAATTTCATGATATATTGCAAGGGGGGAGGGCTTCAATTATTCAAAAACAATTTTTATGTTTCATGGTGAAAGAAAATATTTCAATATGATGTATGTATTGCATTTAAACCCCATAACTTTGTTCAAGTAAAACCTTCTACCATCAATGTGACCAACTTTGTAATGCCTTCATTCACTTGAATCGATATGTATGGGATGATATAATGAGCATGGAATAAATATTTTTTAAAATATGTTTTTGTTTCATGGTTTACAATATTATCACAAAATGATACGGGTATTATTTTCCTCCTAGGTTTTGCTAAGGCTATGTAATACCCTTCCAAGTTTCAAAAGATATGTTATGGAGCCCAAAGGATTTATGGGATACCTTGAATGGGGTATTGCATGTGAATTGAATAGTTTTGGGCAAGAACATTACCCCTCTAATAGCCTAAACCAAAATAATTCAGCCCATGGTGTTTACAGGTTTCTTTATAGGTTGCTTTCCTTCTAAGTTTTTGTAAGGCTATGCATTACCCTTTTAAGTTTCAAAAGATATGTTATGGAGCCCAAAAGATTTATGAAATGCCTAGAAAGGTGTATTGCATGTGAATTGAATAGTTCTAGTCATGAATAATACCCCTTTGATAGCCCAAACTAAAATAATCACAATGAAAAATTTGTGTTTGTTGTAACTAAATTACAACTAGATAGACTAGTTACAACATACATGATTTTCTCATAGTGAATTCAACCCATAGTGTATATAGAATACCCTCATGAGGGTATTACTTTCCTTCTAAGTTTTTGTATGGTTATGCAATACCCCTCCTAGTTTCAAAACATATGTTATGGAGCCTAAAGGATTCATGGGATACCCTAAGAAAGGTATTGCACATGCATTGTGTAATAATTTTGGGCATGTGTGTGTGGACCAAAATAATTCAACCCAAGGTGTTTACTAAATACCCTCATGAAGGTATTGTTTTACTTCTAGGTTTGAACTTTTAAATTTTGGGAATAAAGAAAGTTTTTTTGTTTGAATGCAAAAGTAGAATTTTTTTTTTGATAGTTTAATCAAACATACATATAAGAATATGTGAAAATCTATTTGTAATAATTATTTGTAATCTATTATTGTAATAATTTGAAAATATATTTTTATAAGAAATTTGTGATACATGTTGAAATTTCAAAATGTATAGAACCTAATAAATGTATTCAAAAAAAAAATTATGAATATGTTTATTTAAGTGTTTCCTATGAATTTTCAAAGTTCAATGGGTCCAAGAAAATCAAGGGGTGAGGTTTTTAATGGTACCACCCAAGGATGTATTTACCCAACTACAAGGTCCTCATCACTTCACCTTGGCCTGCACATTGAACGGGATGGACCCCACACCCCATGCAATCATGCCAAAAAATTGAAGAATGTGGTTAGAGGCTAATTTAACAAGTGCAGGCTTATACCTTAAGTGTCCTACAAAGCAACCTTGAGCCTATCCCACTCTAGGTTTGCATACCTCCTAGCCTTTACAATTGTTTTTTGTTCATTACGATGGAACTAGGCTAGAGGGTTGTTCAAGACCCACACATTCATGGCCACATGATCTTGATGCCTTGGGCCTTCCTTTTAAATAGATGGGCATACTAGCTTGCTTGGCTCCATATTCACATTGTGTCACATTCACAAATGCCATACCAAGTTGTATTTGGTGATGTAAATCACATTACACCCATGAACCTTACAAGTAAACTTTGCACCATCCCTTGCCCAATATTCACCTCTAGGGCAACTAAGGGAGGGGCGACCACATCTGAAACCAAAATAATAAAAACAAAAAACCTAATGTGGGAATTAATGTTTTGGATGAAAATGAGCCTAATTTTGGATGAGAGTATTGCACAAAAAGATAAAAGATAAAAAGGAAGGATGAAGGTATTGCATAAAAAGATCAAAGATCAAAAAACAAAAGTGAGGGTATTACACAAATAAATAAAAGATTAAAAACACAAGATCATGAAGGGGTATCGCACAAATACAAAGCCTTAAGGTATTGCCTAAAGGTTTTGTTTGAGCAAAACAATTCCCCACCCACCTTAATTATCACATGGAGAAGGACATGGGGCAACACTAACATTAACATTAACATCAACACTAACACTAGCACAGTGAGCACCAACACAACATTAACTCTAACACCAACAACCAGCATTAGTTAGCGCAAACACCAATGCAACACCAACATAAGCACCAATATGAACATTAGTGCCAACATTAACCCCAACATAATTAGCACTAGCAATAACAATCAACATTAGTGCAACACCAATACTAACATTAACATTAACATTAGTAGTAGCACCAACATAAACACAAACGTAGCACCAACACTAACACCAACACTAGCACTAACATTAGGGTGAATGCAAGATATAATGGGTCAAAAATGGCAAAAAATACACTCCCTACAACTCCATACAAGATTTTTTTAAATGATTCAAATGAATATGGTTGTTACTTTAAAAAATATTAATATATTACTATTTGAATAATACATGTTCAATCACCTACAAACCTTCCCAAATCTATATGAAAATTGGTATTTGGTAAATCAATGTAGTTGATGTCATTTTTTGATTTGAAAGTCTTAAAAGAAAAACCCATAAAGTTCAAAGGAATAATGTCGCATCTAAAACTTTCAATATATATATATATATATGTTTTTGGGATAAATGTTTTGAAAAACAAACAAAAATTGCAACTCATATAGATCTATGAAATATGGTCAAATTTTAACCATTTAAAAGTTCGTAACTATTAAATGGTTAAGGTTTTCAAAGAAAAGATTTTTCATATGAGTTTGTCATCTTGTATTACATTATATATTGAGTCCTAATAACAAATTTGAAATGTGAATCAATGTAATTTTTCCATTTTGTGATGTTTCAATCAAATGATTAATCCATATTTTTTGACTTCAAAAGTGCATTATTATTAACAAACAATTTTTTTATCAATAAATAACCACACAATTCTTTTCATAATGAAGTTAATTTAAATTAAAGTCCTAATTAGTAGATCTAAGGATATATTAGTGTGAAGAGGATGATGAAGAGGAAGATGATGATGGTGTTGTCATTGTCTTCTTCATAATAGAAGAGCAAAACAAGAAGATGACAACAATGTGTGCCATTGTTGTCTTCTTTGCAATAAAAGACCATTAGAAGAGGACAACAATGAGCCCAACTCGTTGTCGTCCTTTTGGGCAAGAATAGTAGAAGAGAAGAAGAGGACAACATTTGTCCTCTTCACACAAAAAAAGACACAAAATTTTTTAAAAAGGAGGAAAATGGAGTTTACCTTCAAACTCCCACTTTTTCCACCACCTTGAAGCTCTTCCTACCTTTGCGCTCTTGAAGCTCTGTGTGTCTCCACATTCCTAAGCTCTAGACCTTAGACACACGTTCTTAAGCTCTAGACCTTGAACTCTAATCGAAGTTGTGAGCTATTCAAGCTCTCCCTAGTTCGCAAGCTCTAGCGATGGAGGTGAGAGCAAAAGGAGGTGGTTGGGGAGTGGTCGGCAGGAAGAGGGAGGAAGGTGGGTGGTAGGTAGGTTGGGGGGTAGGTAGGAGCTCCCCCCCCCCAAAAACTTGGGATCAGGGGTGAGGGGAAAAAAAATCTATCTGGGAAAAAAATGCCCAGAAAAAAATATATACACACTGACCAAATAAACTGACCCCTAGGGGACAATTTCATCCCATCCATGAAATCCCAGAACGGGAGTTTTTGGATGTTGCACTGGTGGGTGCTGGGTCACTCAAGCCGTCAGAATCGAGCTCTATCTGTACTGTCACCCTCCCATTGGGCCGTAGTTTGTCCCTCTCATCTCTGTTTTCACGTGCAATTTGACTGTAGGTGGACAGTGAGCGAAATTGAATACTTTTTCATGTTCTCTGAACAGTCATCCTGTTTTTGGGCCATAGTTTGAGGTTCTAATCTCTATTTTTATCTGCAATTTGAGTCTAGCCAGAAACCAGGTGAGCCAAAATAATTTGGTGCTGTCTTTTGTTGTCTGGTAAAGTCGCCCTTTCTTTGGGCCATAGTTTGACTCTCTAATCTCTGTTTTTATCTGCAATTTGTGCGTAGCCAGAAAGTGAGCCAATTTATTGTCTCTTGGGCACTAATGTTT